>ERZ827117.1431-NODE-1431-length-17939-cov-3.890740_pt1 | contig 17939 bp, 13 predicted proteins | sample MGYA00519920_ERZ827117 | MGnify/ENA primary metagenome ERZ827117 (study PRJEB31778, sample SAMEA3449260) | human gut metagenome | biome: human gut; feature: human-associated habitat; material: faeces | place: United Kingdom | collected 2010/2012 ...
GGGGTCATGGTTATTTTGCAGGCGTTTGTGCCAGGCTTTGGGGGTGGCATCGCGGAAACCGGCGGTCAGGTAGCGGCCCTCGCTCAAGCTGATGGCCGTGCCGCGCGCGACGCAGTTGAGCGGGTCGGGTGCGATGGCAACATCAACATGCAGCTCCCCGGCCAGATAGCTGGCAAGGCCGCGCAGCAGTGAGCCGCCGCCGGTGAGCAGCACGCCGGACGACGAAACATCCGCCGCCAGCTCCGGCGGGGTGCTTTCCAGCACGGCGCGTGCCGACGCCGCAATGCGGGAGGCAAGCTCCTGCACCGGCTCGTACAAATCGCGGGTGTAGATCACATGGCGGGCGGGCAGGTTTGTCTCCCACGAGTGGCCGCGCACTTCCATCACGCCCTCAAACTCGCTTTTGGTGCAGCAGGCCACCTGTTTTTTTAAGGCTTCGGCGGTCAGCGGGCCAATGGCGATCTGGAATTTTTCCTGCACATATTGGGCGATGCAGCGGTCAAACGCGTTGCCCGCCACCGGCACACTGGCGGCTTTGACGCGCCCGCCCATGCTGATAACGGCAATGTCGGTCGACCCGCCGCCGATATCCACAACCATGCAGCCGTGCGGCTCACGAATTTGCAGACCTGCACCCAGCGCGGCGGCAACCGGCTCATCCACCAGAAAGACCTGCTTGGCCCCGGCCCCCATGACGGATTCGACCACGGCGTCTGCTTCAACGCCTGTAATTTGCGCGGGGACGCAGACCGCAATGCGCGGCTTGAAGATGCGCGAACGGCAGACCTCGTTGACAAAGCGGACGATCAGCTCGTTCGTCATGCGGTGGTCTTGAATGACGCCGTCCCGCAAGGGGCGCACCAGGTCGATATAGGCGGGCGCGCGGCCCACCATCTGCAAGGCATCGTCCCCCACAGCGATGATGGTATTGGAGCGGGTATCCACCGCGCCGATGGTCGGCTGGCGGAAGACCACGCCCTGTTCTTCGGTTGCTATGATAATGGAAGTTGTTCCCAAATCAATACCGATATCGTATTGCTTCATTTGCGTTTCTCCGTAGATCTCTGCAAAGGCAGGGCTGCACGATTCAAGTGCTGCTGCCCAGGGATTTTGGCAGTTCTTCGGTGGCTGCCACGGCGGCTGCCGTTACTTCGACGGCCCCGGCCTGTAACAAGGCCAGCGCGCAGGCCGATACGGTCGCGCCGGTGGTGATGATATCATCCACCAGCAGCACCCGCTTACCGGTCAGGTCGGTGCCGGGGCGGCAGGCGTAGGCGTCCTTTTTGTTGGCAAGGCGCTCGGCACGGGTCAGGGCCTTTTGCGGCTGTAAAGGTTTTGTACTGTACAGTGGTGTCGTCACCGGCAGCTGCATCAATACGCCCAGCCGCCGGGCCAGCAACAGCGGCATACCGGCGGTGCCGGGCAGCGGTTCCCGCGGGGGCACCGGCACAATGGCGTGATAGCGCGGCATGGCTGCCGGGGCCGTGCCCGCCGGGCGCTGGCCCGGGGCCCGGGGCGGCATGGCACCCCAGATCAGCACGGCCATGCGGTCAGCCAGTTCGCGGGCGCGCCATAGTTCCCCGCCGCGCTTGCAGGCCAAGATCGCGTGGCGGACCTCGCCGCTGTAATAGTAGGCGGCCACGGCGGTTTGCAGGGCGTAAAAGGCGTGCTCGGTCTCGGGCAGGCGCGGCGGCAGATGCACCAGGCGTTTGTCGGTCGCTTCAAAGCAGGCCGGGCAGACGGTGCCCTGCACGGCATCGCGGCCCAAAAGTGCGCCGCAAAACGGGCAGCGCCGCGGGTAGAGATACAGCGCGGCTTTTTCTGCCAGAGTCGGCCAATCCGGGCGGTTCATGCCTCATCATCCCCTGCTTTGTACTTTTCGGCGGTGGGTGCAGCGGCATCGGCCAGCAAAAAGCGCAGGCCGCTGTAGCGCATGTTCTGGCGCACATTGCGCACCATGGCTTCCTCGGTGCGGGCGGTGCCGGTCAGCACGCAGAGTTTGCGCGCGCGGGTGACGCCCGTATATAAAAGGTTGCGGTAGCAAAGGCGGGCGGGCACATCGGCCACCGGCAGAATGACCGCCGGGAACTCCGAGCCCTGGCTTTTGTGTACCGTGACAGCGTAGGCAGGTTCGAGCTCGGCAAGCTGGTCGGCCGAGTAAACATACTTGCGGTCGTCCATCATGACGGTGACGGCGCGCGCGTCGGGGTCGACAGCCGTGATGATGCCCAGGTCGCCGTTGTAGGCACCGACACCGGCCTCGGCACCGTCGCGCTCGTAGGTGATATCGTAGTCGTTTTTGATCTGCATGACTTTGTCGCCCAGGCGCAGAATTTTTGCGTTTTTCTCGGTGCCGATCTGCGGTTTGCCGCGCATGGGCGGGTTGAGGATCTCCTGCAAGCGGCGGTTGAGTTCGACGCTGCCGGTGGGGCCGACCTTGGTCGGGCACAGCACCTGGATATCCTTGACCGGGTCAAACCCGTAGGCCTTGGGCAGCCGGGTGCTGACAAGGTCGCAGACCAGCTTCTGGCAGGCAAGGCCGGTGGATTCGATCATGAAAAAGTCGTCCGTCGGCCCGCCTTTCTGGGGCATCTGCCCTTCGACAATGCGGTGGGCGTTCTGCACGATCAGGCTTTGCTGCGCCTGGCGGAAGATGTCGGTCAGGCGCACGGTCGGCACGACATTGGCGCGCAAAATCTCGCCCAGGATGTTGCCGGGGCCGACGCTGGGCAGCTGGTCGGCATCGCCTACCATGATGATGCGGCAGTGATACCGCGCTGCGGCCAGCAGCGCCTGGAACAGCTTGACGTCCACCATGCTCATCTCGTCGAGGATGATGACGTCGTATTTTAAAAGGTTTTTCTCGTTGTGGATGAACCGCACGCTGCCGGTCGTGTAGTCGACTTCGAGCAGGCGGTGGATGGTCGACGCGCTGTGGTTGGTCAGCTCGCTCAGCCGCTTGGCGGCGCGGCCCGTCGGCGCACAGAGGGCAACGCGGTCGTACAGCGCTTCGTACAGGCTTAAAATCGCGTTGACCGTGGTGGTCTTGCCGGTGCCGGGGCCGCCGGTCAGCACCATGACGCGGCTGGAAAGCGCCAGACGGATGGCCTCTTTTTGCAAAGGCGCGTACTCGAAGCCCTGCGTCATTTCCAACACGCGGATGTCGGTTTCCAGCGTTTTGGGCGGCTCGGTCGGGAAGGTCGAAAGCTGGCCCAGGCGGGCGGCGATGTCCTCCTCGGCCGAGAGCAGGTCGGGCAGATAGATATATTCGACACCCTGATAGGTGCGGGTGCGCAGGTCTTCGGTCGAGAGCAGCTCGTCCAGCCCGGCTTCGATGCCCGCAGGCTCAACGCGCAGGAATTTGGCGGTCGAGTCCAGCAGTTTTGCGCGCGGCAGGCAGGTGTGGCCGTTGTTGGCGTTGTGGCGCAGCGCGTACAAAAGCCCTGCCGCCACGCGCAGGCGGCTGCCGGAATCAAATTCCAGCGCAGCGGCGATGCCGTCCACCTGGGCAAATTTAAGCTGCAGCGGTTCGCCGCACAACAAATACGGATTCTGCGTCAGTGCTTCGACCGTGTGCGGGCCGAACGCACGGTAGGCCGTGACTGCCTGCTGCGCCGAAAGGCCGTATTTCGTGAACCAGGCCACGACCTCCCGCACACCGTACATGCGGCGGAACTCATTGGAGATGGCAGCGGCTTTTTCGGGCGTGATGCCCTTGATGCGGCACAGGCTCTGCGGCGTTTCGGAGATAATATTTAACGTATCCTCGCCGAACATGGCCACGATCTTTTTGGCGGTGGACGGCCCTATATAGGGCAGCACACCGCTGGAAAGGTAGCTTAGCAATGCGGTGGTATCCTGCGGCAGGCTGGCCTCGCAGGTCTCGGCCTTGAACTGCTCGCCATAGCTGGGGTGGTTGACCATGCGGCCGTAGACGGTGACGCTCATGCCGTTATCGACACTGCCCACGTTGCCGGCCACAATGACGTCGGTGCCGCCGGCGTCGACTTCAAACACGGCATACCCTGTCTCGGCGTTTTCGTAGATCATATGCTCGACTACGCCCTCGAGCTTTAGCAGCTGGTCCTGCGGCGGGTTGTCCATGCGGCGTCACCTCCCCTTTTCGGTGTTGGCAGCGGGCTGCATTTCGGCACACTACCACAATATTTTTATTATACCCCAACAAGGCCCTTTTGGCAAACAGAAAAAGCACGGGACAAGCCCGTGCTTTTTTGTCGTATTTGATGGTTGAATTTTTCAGCGCAAGTGCTTCGTACGCAATCAGGCCAGGGCGGCTTTCAGCGCATCGATGCGGTCGGTGTTTTCCCACTTGACGCCGAGGTCCTCGCGGCCCATGTGGCCGTAGGCGGCCAGCTGGCGATAGATGGGCTTGCGCAGGTCGAGGTCGCGGATGATGGCGGCGGGGGTCAGGTCAAAGACCTTTTCGACAGCTGCCTCGATCTTGTCATCGGCTACCACGCCGGTGCCGAAGGTATCGACCATGATGGAAACCGGCTTGGCAACGCCGATGGCGTAGGCCAGCTCGACCTCGCACTTCTTGGCCAAGCCAGCGGCAACCACGTTTTTGGCGACCCAGCGGGCAGCGTACGCGGCGGAACGGTCGACCTTGCTGGGGTCCTTGCCGCTGAACGCACCGCCGCCGTGGCGGGCGTAGCCGCCGTAGGTATCGACGATGATCTTGCGGCCGGTCAGGCCGGTATCACCCTGCGGGCCGCCCACGACGAAGCGGCCGGTGGGGTTGATGTAATACTTGGTGTTCTCATCGAGCAGCTCGGCGGGAATGACCTTGCGGATGACTTCGTTGAGGATGTCCTCATGCAGCTGCTCCTGGCTGACCTCGGGGCTGTGCTGGCTGGAAATGACCACAGCGTCGATGCGCACGGGCTTGCCGTCGTTATACTCGACCGTGACCTGGCTCTTGCCGTCCGGGCGCAGGTAATCGAGGGTGCCGTTCTTGCGCACTTCGGTCAGGCGCTTGGCCAGCTTGTGGGCCAGGCTGATGGGCAGCGGCATCAGCTCGGGGGTCTCGTCGCAGGCATAGCCGAACATCATGCCCTGGTCGCCTGCACCGGCAACCTCATCGTTGGTGCCAAGGGCAATGTCGGGGCTCTGGCCGTCGATGTTGGTGATGACGCCGCAGGTATCGCAGTCGAAGCCGTACTTGGCGCGGTCATAGCCGATGGAACGGATGACGTCGCGGGCCACGCCGGGGATATCGACATAGCAGTCGGTGGTGATCTCGCCCATGATGTGGACAAGGCCGGTGGAGCAGGTGGTCTCACAGGCTACGCGGGCACCGGGGTCTTTCTCGAGAATGGCGTCCAGGATGGCATCGGAGATCTGGTCGCAGATCTTGTCGGGATGCCCCTCGGTAACGGACTCGGACGTGAAAAGAACTTTGGACATTTGGGGTAAGCCTCCTTAAAAAATTCGGCAGAAACGCAACCGTGAGAAACAAAAAAGGCGCGCAGCCAAAAGACCGCGCGCCATACGCTTATCTTTCGGTTTCCCGCAGGATTTGGCACCTTGCACTTGCATGCAGGTTGTCGGGCTTCATCGGGCCTGTTCCCTCAGCCGCTCTTGATAAGTTGCTATTCTGTTGTTGTGTGGATAGTTTAGCACAGCTTTTGGGCAAAGTCAACGATAAAACGTGGTACACACCAGCCAATTTGCACAAAAGTAGGACATTTCTTGCCCTGTGTACTTATTTGCGGCCATGCAGGATGGGCGAAAGCGGCTTGTAAATCAGGAAGCAGAGCACCGCATCCAGCACACCTTTTACAAAGGTGAACGGCAGGTTGAACACCAGCAGGCAGGTCAGCAGGCCGTCGACACTGGGGTTGATGGCCTGATACATGCCGATGATGGCCTCGAGCGGCAGATGGTACATGACCACGTATGCCGGGTAAACGATGAAGTAGTTGTACGGCACCGACACGACCGCCATGACCAGCGCGCCCAGCAGCGCGCCGACGATGGCCCCCTTGCGGGTCTTGTTGCGCTTGTACACGATGCCCGCCACGCCGACGAAGAGCGCACCCATCACGAAGTTGAACAGCTCGCCCACCGCGGCGGTGCTGGTGCTGGGCAGCTTGATCAGGTTTTTGATCAGGCAGACAAGAACGCCCGACACCGGCCCGTAGGCGAAGCTGGCGATCAGGGCGGGCAGCTCGGATACATCCAGCTTGATGAACGCGGGCATGATGGGGATGGGAAATTCCAGGTACATGAGCACGGCGGCCACAGCGCCGAGCATAGCGGTGCCCGTAAGGGCGCGGACTTTGGTGGTAGAGTTTTGCATAATAAATGCCTCCCGTAAAAAAGTAGTTTATGAAAGCTGTTTTGCGTGATAAATTCTGCGGGAGGCCTTTGCTAAAATAAAACGCCCTGCCGCAAAAAATGCAGCAGGGCGCAAGAAAAGCATAGCAAACAGCTTTCCGTTTCTTTCATCCGGACTATACCGTCGGCCCCGGAATCACACCGGGTCAGCGGCTGCCAGGCAGCCGGTCGCGGGCTTGCAGGAACACTGCTTACCGCCGGTGGGGAATTGCACCCCGCCCTGAAACAGACTTTCTATGCGCTATTATAGCACAGGTTTTACAAATTGCAAGGGGTTGTGGTATAATAACGGCAACTTTTAAGTTTGGGGGTGCCGCATATGCCTGCATCTGCGTTTGCGTTTGAAATCCGGGAGCTTGTGCCCAGCGGCCTGTTTTTGCTGCTGGCCCTGGTGCTGCCGCTTTTGTTTTACCATTTGGGCGGCGGCTTTTTGCACCGCTTGCAAAAGCATCTGCCCAAGTGGCTTTGCATTCTGACTGAGAGTTACTTAAAACCGCTGGTCTGGGCACTGCGGCAGGCACTGGCGTTTGCCGCAGTGGGCATGCTGCCCTTTGTGCAGCAGCACCCGTCTCTGGCGGATTTTCTGGCAACGGCCTCTACCCTGCTGAACATTTATTTTATCGCACTGGGCGCGTGGCGGTCGGCCCCGATGTGCCGATTGCTGCTGCGCAGCGCGCAGAACCATCTGGACCTCGAGACCAACCAGACGATGGCGCGTTTTTTTGAAAATTTGTTCCGTGCGCTGGTTGGGCTGTTTGCGGGCATCGCCATCCTGGACACACTGGGCGTGCCGGTCTCGGGCCTGCTGACCGGTGCCGGGGTCGCCGGCATTGCCATCTCACTGGCCGCGCAGTCGACGCTGTCGAACCTCATCGCGGGCGTAGCGCTGGTGCTGGAGCATCCGTTCGGCATCGGAGATTACATTGTGCTGGGCGATTTAGAGGGCACGGTCGAGGATATCTCGTTCCGCTCCACAAAGTTCCGCACGCTGGATAACATCGTTGTTTCGATTGAAAATTCCAAGGTCGCGTCGGAGTACATCCGCAACTGCAACCAGCGCCAGAGCCGCCTGTGGGATTTTACCATTGGCGTGACCTACGACACCCCGCGCGAAACGCTGGAAACGCTGTGCCGCGACCTGACGGCGCTTTTGCAGAATGACCCCGAGGTGATCCCGGACAAAGTGACCGTGACGGTGGATACGTTCAATGCGTACAGCATTGACCTGCGCTGCCGCGTGTACATTACCAAAACGTCGCTAGCCGACTTTTTGCAGGCTAAGAATCGCTTGAATTTGCAGATCATGGATGTAGTGCATAAAGACGGCTGCGATTTTGCATTCCCGACCACGACGGTGGAGATGGCAGGAGAAAAGTGATTTTATGCTTCGGCGTTGCAAGGCGTTCGCCTGCCGCCGAAGTTTTTTCTATAAAATAGAAAAAGGTTCCCCTGGAGGGGAGCCTTTCTGGTTTTGTTTATTAAACGAATAAATTTGGTCACAAAAAGGAAGAACTAACGGAAGTATGGCGTTACCCCGAGCGGCGCAGAGTGGAAGGCGCAAAAATCACTCCTGCTCACAAATAATCAAAAAGTCATCGGTGCCGGTTTCGGTCGTGACGATAAACTCATAATTATAAACAGTATCCAATTGATACTGCAACGCTCCGTCGGCAGTCTCGGTAAAAATGTAATCCAGCTTGGGCTGGGGCATCACGCGGTCGTAGCCTAAGTACAGGTCGGCGATCTGCTCGGAGAAGCGCAGTTCCACCTGGTCCGCCGTTACGCCGGTCAGTGTCAGCACCGGGCTGGGCGTGGTAAACAGCGCCGGGTACTTTTTCCAGTTTTGATCCTCGCGGCTGTAAATATAATTCACTTCAGTTTCGTCACGCAGCGTGCAGTTGGACAGCGACGCTTCGGCACCGCTGCCCGGCAGCGTTTTTTGCCACACGGGGGTCATATCCGGCGTGCGGGCGCAGCCGGTCAGCAGGGCCAGCGGCAAAAGCAGCGCCGCCGGGTGCAAAATGGCATGTTTCATACGGAGTCCTTTCCGAATTTCAAGGCGCACGGTAGGGGTCGTAGGGCGGCTGCGGGAACGGCTCCCCTACTTCCAGCGTGCGGGGGCACAGGCCGGTCTCGGCCACAATAAAGCCCATCAGCATCCCCAGATGGGTATGCAGATGACGATACTGCGACAAAATCAGTGTAAAGCGCGTCCATTCGCAGTTTTCCGGCCGCTGCAGCAAATCTTCATCGTGCAGCGAGGTCAGATACATGGACAGTTTCGCTTTTATTGTATAAAAATACTCATCCATCTGGGCGCGGTCCACGCAGGCTGACGGGTAGATGGCCAGGTCCTGCAAGTGCGGCGTATGGATGGGCGGCTCGACAAAATCGCTGGCTTTGGGGTTGATGAACCACTGATCCAGGCTGTGCAGCGCGTGGTACAAATGCTGCCACAGCGGCGCGCCGCCGTAGGGCCGCTGCCACAGTTCGTCCGGGATGCAGTCCATTACATTTTGTGTCTCCCACAGGGAACGGACCGTCATCTCGGCAATCACGGCATGGTACGATGTTTCCCGCACAGGGCATTCCCCCCTCTCGGGTCAGTATGCGCTGCGCGGGCGGGGTTTATTCGTAGTCGGCCTCCTCGGCGCGGACCGATCTTTTCTGGGTGATCAGGCGGCTGATGGGGTCCAGCAGGGCGCGCTCCTCCTGCGAGGGGGTGCGGCTGCGCGCCTGCATCAGCAGCCAGGCCAGCTCGCCGCCGATGGGTTTGCCGTAGACCCAGGCGCTGAAGCCGTCCTTGCAGACGGCCAGCTTGGCGTTGGCAATGTCGACCGTGGTGACGCCCGCGTAGTGGCGCAGCACATTTTGCAGCGCTGCCTGACTGCCAAAGATCGACCGCACCAGCTGGGCGTAGGCCAAAATAAACTTGGGCGGCATGCAGTCCGCGCCGCGGATCTCGATGCCGTTGTTGACGCGGGCATCGAAGAAAAACATCGACAGGATGTGCTCTATTTCCGCGCGGTCGAGCCTGGCGCCGTAAATTTCCTGCGCGGTCTTGCGGCCCACGCCCTTGCAGTGCCCGCCTTTGCAGGAGACGACCAGCGGGCGGGTCAGCACGGCTTCGGCGTAGGCGGCAAAGCCAAAATCGGGATCCATCAGGCGCGGCGGCACACCGCAGCGGTCGGTATCCACATCTTGCCAGATGCGGGTGCGCACGCTGCATGCGTTGTTGCGGTTGCCCTGGTAGACGGGCGCGTTGTCGCTGAGCAGGCCGAAAAACGGCGTAAGCAGGCAGGCCGCGCGCATTTTTTGTACAAAATCGCGTTCGTTATAATAGTCAATGACCAGTTGGGTGGATGCCGTGGCGCGCATCATCTGGATGCCGCAGGCCCCTGTCTGGCGGAAGTAGCGATTCATGGCCTCGTTGCGGGGCGTGGGGATCAGGGGCAGCTCCTCGGCGCGGCGGGTGGGGTGGTAACTGACCGTCCAGGCGCGCAGGCCGTGGGTGGCCAGCGTCATGCTCAGCTGCAAATAAAAGGCGTTGTAGATGTCCAAAAGGCGCACGACGTTTTGCTGCGGGGCAATGCGCACCTCCAGCTGGCAGGCAGGTTCCAGCGTTACACCGTACTGTTTTGTAGCAAATCCCAGGTATTGCCCATCCTGCAAAAGCGGCATATCCCCCGCCGCCTGCATCTGGCGCAGCACGTTTTGCACCTGCGCGTAGGTGACGGGATCGCCGCCCGCGTGGGTGATGAAATGCTCCACTGTCAGCCCGACGGCCAGCTTGTCCTCTGCCCTGCAACCCGTTTGCAGGTAGGCGACCAGGTCTTTTTTCTGTTCCTCTGCTTTTGCCATCTGCGTTCCCCCGCGTGGTTTTTGCTGTATAAGATGCAACTATTATACCCCAAAAAACTCTGCCTGGCAACGGTTGTCCAGGCAGAGTTTTTTAAGAATCCGTATTCGTTTGGGGTGCGTGTTACTGCGCCAGATCTTTGGCTGCGGGGAAGCCGTACGCGCTGTCGGCGGCCTGCACGGCGCGCAGGATCGCTTCGGCCATCACGCGCGCGGCGAGGGTGCCGACAACGTCCTGATCGGCTGCGAGATGGCCGAGCGACACCGCGTAAATGCTGTCGCCATCATTGGCCGTGTGCACCGGACGGATGGCGCGGGCGTAGCCGTCGTGCGCCATAGCCGCAATTTTGCACAGATGGGCTTTGTCAAATTGGGCGTTGGTAAATATCGCGCCGATCGTGGTGTTGCCCACAAACTTTTCGCCTGCGGGCTCCAATTGGCGCAGCATGGCTTCTTCCGCGTCAAGAAAAGTTTTACCGTCATCGGCCAGCAGGCCCGCCGCTTTGCGGCCGATGCGCCAGTCGTAGATATCCCCTAACGCGTTGACGGCCACCACTGCGCCGACTTGCAGCGCCCCTACCTGCACGGCGTAGCTGCCGATGCCGCTCTTCATGCAGTGGGCCATGCCCAACACCTTGCCCACGGTCGCGCCCGTGCCCGCGCCGTAGTTGCCGTCGCGGTAGTTGCCGGTTTCGGCGTTGACGCAGGCCCGGTAGGCCATGGCGGCGTCCGGGCGGGTGTAGGCGTCGCCGACAGTCAGATCGAACAGGTCAGACTGGCAGACCAGCGGCACTTTGGTGACGCCGACGTCAAAGCCGATGCCGCGCTCCTCGAGGTAGCGCATCACGCCGCCTGCGGCGTCCAGCCCAAAGGCGCTGCCGCCGCCCAGCAAGATGGCGTGGATGACCTGCGCTGCGGCCACGGGTTTGAGCAGCTCGCTCTCGCGCGAAGCGGGCCCGCCGCCGCGCACATCCAGCCCTGCGGGCGCGCCGTTTTCGCCCAGCAGAAACACCGTGCAGCCGGTGCCTGCCTGGGCATTTTCGGCCTGGCCGATCTTTAGATTTTCAAGTTCCGTAATGGAAATTTCATGCATGGGAAGTCCCTCTTTGCCATTAAATTTTAACGTTCCACCGACATTGCCATGCGGTGGTAGGTGTGGCGGATACCGCGCACGGCGATGGAGTAGGCCATGATATTTTCGGCCAGTGCCATACCGGTATAGCCGGTGTCGCCGATGTGGTGAATGTCGGTGCCCGCCATCTTGCACATCAGGGCAATGCGGCGGATCGTGTCGGTGTCGGCCCCTTCCTGCGAGGTACCGATGGCCGTGATGGTCAACGCGCCGTGGCGGTGCGCGCAGCTGATGAGGGTGCGCGCGTATTCCATCGTGATGCCCGGTACCGTGCCGGGGGCCGGCAGCAGAATAATGTCCGCACCGGCGGCAGTGAAGTCGGCAATGTCCGCTTCGGTCAGGATGCTTTCAGCGGCTTCGGTCAGCACACCGGCGGCGTGCATTTTGCCTGCCGCCAGCACGATGCTGTCCCCCACGGCTGCTTTGAATTTGCGCAGCGTTTCGATGATGGCCGGATTGGACACGCCCATGCCAGGGTTGCCGGTGAGCAGAATGAAATCGACGCCCAGTTCTTTGGCGCGCAGGGCGTTTTCGACGGTGGCGCGGCGGCCGGAGGACATTTTCCAGATGGGGTCGGTCTCGCCCTCCTCGCCCTCGGCCACCGGCTCCAGATTGATGCCGATGGGGCGGCCCGTTAATTTTTTCAGCATTTTTACGACGTTTTCCGGTGCTGTCTCGGGCAAACCCTGCACGACCGGATGCTGCACATCGAACATATTCAGCAGAAGAATGTCCGCGCCCATCGACGCCGCAAACTCGGCGTTGGTCACGTTGCCCAGCAGCGGCTGCACCGTGCCGATGGTCTCGCAGGCGATGACGCGGCCCTCGCTTTTCTGGATGGATTCGAGCAGGTCGGTTTTAGAAAAGCTGCGAAAATCCGACGCGCAGCAGTCAAGTAAACGTTTAGGCATTATAATCTCCCAAAATTATTTTAAAGCATGTTCCGAAATCGTCCAACCGATTTTTCCAATATCTGCATTTCCCTTAAGCTCAAATTTTGCCGTGAGTGTAATTTCATTTTATATTATCTTCAGTCAAGTTGCAATACATTACAGAAAAAGACCCTGCATAAAACAGATGCCGTTTTATGCAGGGTCGATGTTCTCTATGCTTACCTTATGCGAAGAAGGAAATCACCAGCGCCACAAAAAATCCAACGCCGCCGACCAGTGTTTCCATGATGGTCCAGGTCTTGAGGGTGGTTTTTTCGTCCATGCCCACAAGGCTCTTGACCAGCCAGAAGCCGGAATCGTTGAAGTGGGAGCAGACCGTGGAGCCGCCCGCGATAGCGGCGGTCACACAGGCCAGATACAGCGGGGACAGCTCACTGATGCCGGGCATGGCGGCAATGATACCGGCGGCCATCGTCATGGCAACGGTGGAAGAGCCGACCGAGATGCGGACCAGCGCCGCCACGATGAACGCAACCACGACCAGCGGCAGACTAGCGGAGGCAACGGCATTGCCGATGACATCGCCCAGGCCGGAGTTCTGCAGCATGTAACGCAGCACACCGCCGCAGGCCGTGACCAGCAGGATCATACCGGTGGGTTCCAGCGATTTCGTCATGATCTTTTCCAGTTCTACGCTGGAATAGCCGTGCTTGTAGCCCAGCAGGAACATAGCAGCGATGACCGCGATGGTCAGAGCGACGAAGGGCTCGCCGAGGAATGCCAGCACGGGCTGAATGGCAGACAAGGCAGGTACGACCTTGGCAACGGAGTTGGCGATGATCAGAGCCAGCGGAATCAGAATGATGCCGACGATGGCGCCAAACTTGGGCAGCTTGCTTTCGTCGATATCGGCTTGGTTGGCAACCGATTCCGGAACAGGGATAAAGTACTTGTTGCCGCAAATTTTGCCCCAGACGGGACCGGCCACGATCATGGCAAAGATGCCGCAGAAGATACCGATGAGGATGACCCAGCCGAGGTCAACGCCCAGCATGGTCGCCACCAGCACGGGGCCGGGTGTCGGCGGGATGAACGCATGTCCGACAGCCAGACCTGCCAGCAGCGGGATGGTGTAAAACAGCGCCGAGCGGTTCGTGCGCTTTGCCAGTGAGAACGCCAGCGGAATCAGAATGATAAGGCCCGCGTCAAAGAACACCGGCATGGCAATGACAAGGCCGGTAATACCAAGTGCCCATGCGGCTTTTTCGTCACCGAATTTGCGCACCATCGTGACCGCCAGCGTCTGCGCACCGCCGGACACTTCGAGAATCGCGCCGAACATCGAGCCTAAGCCGACCAACAGCGCAATGCCTTTCAGCGTGTTGCCGATGCCCTCATTGACCGAGGATACGATCTCGGTCAGCGGCATACCGGCGATAAGTCCAATCGAGATGGCACCGACCAGAATCGAAATCATAGCCTGTACCTTGCATTTGATGATGAGAACCAGCAGAATGATAAGTCCAATCACAGCAGCCAGAATAAGCCGTGTGGGGTCGAGCGTGGCGACAGCTTCCATCTTTTTTCTCCTTTTTCTGTGGGAGTACGGCGTAGCGGGGCCGTATTACTCCATGTAAGCGCCCTTCATCGGGCTGACGGCGTGCTGAGAGTAGAGTTTCAGCAGACCGGACTTATATTTAGGCTCCTTGGGCTGCCACTTGGCGCGGCGCTCGGTCAGAATGGCATCCATCTCGGCGGGGGTCTTGGGCTCGCCCTTGACGCCAACGATGGCCAGCACACGGTTGGGCACGTCAATTTGAATCAAATCGCCCTCCTCGACCAGTGCGATGGGGCCGCCAACGGCAGCCTCGGGGCTGACATGGCCGATCACAGGGCCGCGGCTTGCGCCGGAGAAGCGTCCATCGGTAATCAGCGCCACGCTGGATGCCAGCTTCGGGTCGGCGCAGATGGCCTCGCCGGTGTAGAACATCTCCGGCATACCGCTGCCGCGCGGGCCTTCGTAGCGGATGAAGATGGCATCGCCGGGCTTCACCTCGCCGTGCAGAACGGCGGCAATGCAGGCTTCCTCACTGTCGTAGGGCTTGGCGCGCAGGGTGGCGGTGAACATATTCTTCGGGCAGGCCGTATGCTTGATGACGCTGCCTTCGGGGGCGAGGTTGCCTTTCAGAATGGCGATGCTGCCGTCGGTGCCCTTGGCGTTGTCAAAGCTGTGGATGATATCCTCACGGGTAACGTGGATGCCGAGGTGTGCAGTCTTTTCCTTCAGGATTTCGTCGCAGTGCTCGTAGAAGCCGTTGCGCTTCAGCTCTTCCAGATTTTCACCCAGCGTCTTGCCGGTGACGGTCATCACATCGAGGTGCAGCATCGACTTGATTTCCTCCATCACGCGGGGAACGCCGCCTGCATAGTAGAAATACTGGGCGGGCCAATCGCCGGAGGGGCGGATGTTCAGCAGGTAATGCGCGCCGCGGTGCATACGGTCAAAGGTGTCGGCGTCAATTTCAATGCCGAACTCATGCGCAATGGCGGGCAGGTGCATCGTGGCGTTGGTGGAGCCGGAAATCGCCGCGTGAACCATAATGGCGTTCTCAAAGCTCTTTTTGGTGACGATATCCTTGGCGGTGATGCCCTGCTCAACCAGCTTCATCAACTGCACACCAGCGTCGTAGGCGGCCTGTTTCAGTTCGGGGGCGGTGGCGGGCATCAGGGCTGTACCGGGCAGCATCAAGCCGAGCGCTTCGGCCATAACCTGCATCGTGGAGGCCGTGCCCATAAAGGAGCAGGCGCCGCAGGACGGGCAGGCGTTGTGCTTGTAGTAATCCAACTGCTCGTTGGGGATGACGCCGGTTTTTTCCCATGCGTCGAATTTGCCGATTTGCTCCAACGTCAGCAGATCGTTGATGGCGCAGGCGGGGTCGTCGACGACATACTTTTTCGGCAGGACGTGGGCTTCCATAACGCCGCCCGTCACCATGACAGCGCTCATGTCCTTCAGGCGGCCAATGCTCATCAGCATAGCGGGTACGGACTTGTCACAGCTGGCAATGAATACGCCGCCGTCGTACACACTGGCGTTGGCCTGTGCTTCTACCAGGTTGACGATGGCTTCGCGGTGGGGCAGCGAGTAGTTGATACCGTCGTGGCCCTGCGCAATGCCGTCGCACATATCGGTTGCGAAGTAACGGGCCGCCTTGCCGCCGTGCTCATTGACGGCCTGCACGGCCTGCTTGACGAATTGGTCGAGGTGCGCACTGCCGGGGTGGCTGTCGCCAAACGTACTCTCCACGAAAATCTGCGGCTTGCTCAGGTCCCCTACCGACCAGCCCATGCCGATTTTCAACGGGTCGTTTTCGGGTGCCAGCGTGCGGACTTCCTGCGAATGAAGTTTCATAAGGATTGCCTCCGTTTTCTGTTTGAGTGTGCTGCTTATCTGATGTCTTTATTGTAATTTGTCTGCTGATATTTTGCAAGTTGTACGGGGCAGTTCCTACTATATGCCGAAATCGCAGGAGGTGGTTTGCGTATTTTGCACAAAAAGCGGCCATATTTTACACATTTAACCGCTTTTTGTGTTCTTTCTTAAGTTTGATATTCAAAATGCGGCACAAATACATCAGATGACTTCGCCCCAAAAAAGCGCCGTACTGGTCTGACAACCAGAACGGCGCTTTTACGGCATCTTATTCTGTTTTTCTGCGGTCCGCGTCGTACAATTCTTTAATCATACGGCGGTTAAATGTCAAATGCATCGTCATAGCGTTTCGTGCCCCGATGGGATCATGGGCCGCGATTGACTCCAACACCATGCGGTGGGTCATGATCGTCTCATCAATCAATTTTTTGTGGGTCACATTCACAAACATCATGACCGCCGTGTCGATGATGGGGATGAGCTGCTCGACAACCATATTTTTGCTGCTCTCCGCCACACAGGTGTGGAACGCGATGTCATCTTCAATGTAACGGTCTCCGTCGTGGATTTTTGTCTCCACCCGCTCGCAAAGCCGCCGCAGGCGGGCAATATCCTCATCCGTCGCGTTGTTGGCTGCCATCTCTGCAATGCCCGGCTCCAGCAGCAGACGCACATTGACAAGGTCCAGCGCCAACGCGGTTTTGTCCTGAACCGAGCTTAACCCCAACGGGTCCCCCATGCCCAGCGCCGTCGTCAGCACATAGGTGCCGGAGCCGCGCCGCACCTCCACAATGCCCTTGCTGGACAGCAGCTTGACGGCTTCGCGGATGGTGCTGCGCCCCACACCGAATTTTTCGCCCAGTTCAAATTCATTGGGCAGCTTGCTGCCGGGATTCAGCGGGGTATCCAGAATATAATGATAGATTTGTTCCTCGACCTGCTCGGCCAGCAGTTTACTTTTCAGATGGGAAAATTCGTCCATAACGAAACGCCTCACTTTTGCAGCTGTATTCGGCCCTTTGTCAAATGTTATATCCCCTACATAAAAATGACTAATTTTATAATACCCTATCCAAATCTAAACTGCAACAAAATTATTAATCAACCCGAATCCTTTCTTTCCAGCTTGCTGAAAAAGAAAGAAGATTGACCTCAAATTAGTAAGCGGGAGTCAAAACGGAGTCAGCAAAAAGAAAAGCCCCATATATTATACGAATCATCGTATAATATATGGGGTTTATTTAGCTTTTGCGATTATTCAAACTCTTGGGCTGAAAGATTTATCTGGCTGTTTCTAGGTACACATTTGTGCATTTTATTCTTCATATTCATCTTATTTCGCATTTTTGTGTACCTCGTCTAAAATTTTTAGAGCCAAAATGGAGCCAAATATACTCTTAAAAATATACGTTATAATAATGAACTCACATATCAAAAATACTTAGCTGTGTTTCTTTTAATGACTCAACTTTTCTAATCGCTATTTTGTCATTTTCTTGAACTTGCCCACATAGAAGAGGTGACGAAGGATCATATTTGGCAGCGTTTGTTTCTACACTTTTTGAACTATAATTTGCATAGCAATATGCACATCCATTTTTGCATGTATTATAAGTACCTATTTCAACGCTTTCAACGCATCCACATTCTTTACGCTGATTTTTGTCTTTGCCAACATTAAGTTTACATCCGATAATTTTTTCAATTAATTCTCTATCTATGCAACAATTATGAATTATACCACATTCATCCAAATCTATTTTTTCTGCACAACTTCCAATCTTAATATTATTATCCGCAGCTATCTTACTTAATTTCTCAGCAAATTCCCGCAGCTCATCATCATTTAATTCATAACTTGACAATCCATCCATATTTTTTTTATTTTTAGGATATATATCAACAAAACTAATCACGCATTTTTCCGTGTATCCACTTAAAGCCTCAGCAATGCTTTTAAATGCCTTCAAATGATATTCTTTCGTATATCTATCAGAAAAGAATATAGGATCATATCTCCAAATCACTTTTTGCTTGCCAATTTTTTCTGACAGTTCTTGAAATACCGGAATCATTTCTGCTTTTTTATTTGGTAAATTAACCTCAACATCATTTCCATATCCAGTCAATGTGAATTGAAAATAGTAATTATAATCTTTTATCTCGTTTAACCTTTTCATCATTGGCAACGGATTCTTTGTCCAAAACACTATGCAATCTACAACATCTGGAGTAATTTTTATTTCACTTATCTGATGAGCAT
>ERZ827117.1436-NODE-1436-length-17904-cov-3.507311_pt1 | contig 17904 bp, 14 predicted proteins | sample MGYA00519920_ERZ827117 | MGnify/ENA primary metagenome ERZ827117 (study PRJEB31778, sample SAMEA3449260) | human gut metagenome | biome: human gut; feature: human-associated habitat; material: faeces | place: United Kingdom | collected 2010/2012 ...
TCGGAACAGCGAGACTTTTTTCGCTTCCTTTTTTGGTCACAAAAAAGGAAGGTCTGGCGGAAGAATCCCATTAAATTCGAGCGCGCCGCCGCAGGGTGGCGGCAAGCGGAAGCCGCTATTAAAATCAGTTCTTTACTTTTCCCTCTCCACCCGCTATAATAAGTATAATTATTGTATAAATAGAGGAGAGGACTTTCCATGCAGAGAACGGAACTTGCATCGCTGTACACGGCTACCCCTGCGGATGGTACTAAGGTTACTGTCTGCGGTTGGGCAAAAACTGTGCGCGATTCTAAAAATATCGGCTTCATCTCGCTGTCTGACGGCAGCTGCTATAAGCCTGTGCAGATCGTTTTCCAGGCTGATAAGCTCGCCAACTATGCCGAGATCGCCAAGTGCGGCCTGTACACCAGCTTTGAAGTCACCGGCACGCTGGTGCTGACCCCCAACGCCAAACAGCCGTTTGAGATCAACGCCGAGGAGATCACCGTGCTGGGTCCCTGCGGCCCCGAGTACCCGCTGCAAAAGAAAAAGATGAGCATGGACTACCTGCGCACCATGACCCATCTGCGCCCCCGCACCAACACCTTCAACGCGGCGTTCCGTGTGCGCGGCCAGGCAGCGTTTGCTTTGCACCAGTTCTTCCATGAGCACGGCTTCACCTATGTGCATACCCCCATCTTCACCGGGTCTGACTGCGAGGGCGCGGGCGAGATGTTCCAGGTCACGACCCTCGACCTCAACGAGATTCCCCGCAACGAAGAGGGCGGCGTTGACTACACCAAGGACTTCTTCAAGCGTCCTGTCAACCTGACCGTTTCCGGCCAGCTGGAAGCCGAGGCCATGGCCATGGCGCTGGGCAACGTCTACACCTTCGGCCCGACCTTCCGCGCCGAGAAAAGCTATGACACCCGCCATGCCGCCGAGTTCTGGATGATCGAGCCCGAGATGGCGTTCGCCGACCTGAACACCTATCTCGAGACTGCCGAGGCCATGACCCGCTATGTCATCCGCTACCTGCTCGACCATTGCCCCGACGAGCTGGCGTTCTTCAACCAGTTCTTTGACAAGGGCCTGATCGAGCGCCTTGAGCTGGTCGCCAGTTCTGACTTTGCCCGCGTCAGCTACACCGATGCCATCGAACTGCTGAAGAAGAACAACGACAACTTCCAGTACAAGGTCGAGTGGGGCACCGATCTGCAGACCGAGCACGAGCGCTACCTGACCGAGCAGATCTTCAAAAAACCGGTGTTCGTCACCGACTACCCGAAAGAGATCAAGGCGTTCTACATGCGCCAGAACGAGGACGGCAAGACCGTGGCTGCTGCTGATATGCTGGTGCCCGGCATCGGCGAGCTGATCGGCGGCTCTCAGCGTGAGGAGCGTCTTGACGTGCTGACCGCCCGCATCAAAGAGCTGGGCATGGCCCCCGCCGACTACGACTGGTATCTTGACCTGCGCCGCTTCGGCAGCGTGAAGCATGCCGGTTACGGCCTGGGCTTTGAGCGTTTGCTGATGTACGTCACCGGCATCCCCAACATCCGTGACGTCATCCCGTTCCCCCGCACCTGCGGTGGTTTTTGATGCAGCCCATTGCTGCACCGTTGCTGCAATGGTTTCAGGCTAACAAAAGGCTCCTGCCATTCCGGCAGGAGCCTTCTGCCTACCATATCTGGGTCAGCGAGATCATGCTCCAGCAGACCCGGGTAGCCGCGGCCATCCCGTATTATAACCGCTTTATCGCGGCACTGCCCACGCCCGCCGACCTCGCCGCCTGCGAGCCGGACGCCCTGCGCAAGCTGTGGCAGGGGCTGGGGTACTATAATCGCGTAAACAACATGCAAAAGGCCGCCCGCATCGTGTGCGAGCAGTACGGCGGCGACCTGCCCGCCGATTACGACGCACTGCGCAGCCTGCCGGGCATCGGCGATTACACCGCAGGGGCCATCGCCAGCATTGCGTTTGGCATCCCGGCCCCTGCTGTGGACGGCAACGTCCTGCGGGTGTTTGCGCGGCTGTACAATGACGATGCCGACGTGATGACCCCCGCGACCAAGCGGCTGTTCACGGAGCGTGTGCTGGACCAGATGCCCAAGGCCACGCCCGGCCCCTACAACGAGGCGCTGATGGAACTGGGGGCGCTGGTCTGCGTGCCCGGCACGCCGCACTGTGAAGCCTGCCCGCTGGCCGACCGCTGCCTGGGGTACGCCGCCGGCAGGGCAGGGGAGCTGCCCGTAAAACCCGCGCCCAAAGCCAAAACGACGGTGCCTGTCACGGTCGCGCTAGTGGAAAGTGACGCCGGGCTTTTGTTGCAGCGCCGCCCCGCCAAGGGGCTGCTGGCCGGGCTTTGGCAGCCCGCCGCCTGGGAAAAAGCGCTGACAAAGGACGAACTGACCGCCGCGCTGGCGGCGTTGGGCGTACAGGCCGAGCTGACCGATGCTTTGCCGCCCGCCAAGCATGTGTTTACCCACCGCGTATGGCAGCTTTCCGGCTGGCGCGGCCGGGCCGAAGCGTGCGCTTTGCCCGAGGGGTTCGTCTGGGCCGCCCCGGACCAGCTGGCCGAGGTCTACCCCGTGCCCAATGCGTTTGGGGCGTATGTAAAGAGATAATAAAAAGGCTTCCTCGGGTTTGAGGGAGCCTTTATTGTTTTATGCTGTCCGCCCGCCGAAGGTGCCTTTGCGCTTTAACAGCGTGTACGCAATCAGACAGATGAGCACCGACAGCAGCGACCCGGCGGCGGTAGCCAGGCCCATGGGCAGCAGCGTGTGCGGGAACAGCTTCGACATGAAATACGCCCCCGGCACGCGCACCAGCACGATGGCCAGAATGTTGTGCAAAAACGAAAGCTCGCTGCGGCCATACGCGCAGAAGTAGCCGCTGAAGCTGAAGTGGATGCCCGCAAAGAAACAGTCCCAGATATACCCGCGCAGGTACCAGCCGCCCGCCGCAGCCACGGCGGCATCGGTGGTAAACAGCGCCACGGCATTGGGCGCAATAAACTGCACCAGCACGCCCACGATGGCCCCGAACGTCAGCGAAATGCCGATGGCGTAATACAGCGTTCTGGCCGCGCGGTCGTGCTTTCCCGCGCCCACATTCTGCGCGCCCAGTGCCGACACCGTTGACAGCATCGAGGACGGCACCAGGAAGATGAAGCTGATGATCTTTTCCACAATGCCCACGGCGGCGGCATCCGTCAGGCCGCGCCGGTTGGCAATGACCGTGATGAGCAAAAACGAAATCTGAATCAGCCCATCCTGCAAGGCCACCGGCACACCGATGCGCAGGATGCGGCCTGTGACGGGTTTCTTCGGCAGCAGGTCACTTTTGCGCAGCCGGACGCCGCTTTTGCGCCGCAGAATCACCACCAGCGAGACCGCAACGCTGATGCCCTGCGCCAGCGTGGTGCCAAGTGCCGCACCGGCAGGGCCCATATGCAAAGCGCCCATAAACAGGTAGTCCAGCGCGATATTGGCCGCGCAGGCCACCGCGATAAAGTACATCGGGCTGCGGGAATCGCCCAGGCCGCGGAAGATCGAAGCAATAATATTGTAAGCCGTAATGCAGGGGATGCCGATAAAGCAGATCGTCAGGTAGGCCGCCGCGCCGGGCACTGCCTCGGCCGGGGTTGACATGACGGACAAGATCGGCTGCACCAGCGCGGTCAAAACCGCTGCCAGCACCACCGACACTGCCAGAAACAGTGTGACCGCGTTGCCGATGACTGCGCCCGCGCCGCGCTCATCATGTGCGCCTACCGCCCGGCCGATGCCGACCGTGACGCCCATCGCCAGCCCCACCAGCATGACCGTGATCATGTGCATGAGCTGGCTGCCAATGGACACCGCCGTGATGCTGGCCGTGCCCTCAAACTGGCCGATGATGAACAGGTCTGCCATACCGTACAGCGTTTGCAGAAAGTAGGAGAGCAGGTAGGGCAGGGAGAAGTACAGCACATTTTTAAACACACTGCCGGTGGTGAGGTCTTTTGGCATGAGGGGGACTTCCTTTTTATTATTTAAAGTTATTCGGGAGGTAAAGCCGCCTTTGTGTTGCGGTGTAGGGGCGCACAGTGTGCGCCCGGGGAGTTTGGCGGCGGTGTAAGCTTGCACGGGCGGATATAGAATCCGCCCCTACGGTAACGGGGAGTTGGTTGCCTTGCGGGGGTGTAGGGATTGTGGCCTTACGGGGGCAGGCCAATGTATGGGCAAGGTCACAATCCCCCACCGCCTATCGGCGGAGCCCCCTTTACACAAGGGGGCCTTTTGGCGGGCGGATGCAAGCATCCGCCCCTACGGACATCCCGGCAGGCTGTAGGGGCCGATGCTCGCATCGGCCCGCCACTACAAAGTCACTTTCCTTATTTAAGTAAACCCCATTTCCCCGCAATTGTCAATCTCTTTCTTTAAAGCGCTAAATCGGTTGCCTGGTAACAAACAAACTTCCAAATTTTACAATTCTTGTGTTGTATTCCGGCCCAAGGTCGGGTATAATAAGAGCATAGCGGATGCCATATCGGCAGACCGTGCCAACGAATAAAACGTATCGTCGGTATTTTTACCGGCAGGAAGGGAGCTATCCCCATGATGAAGAAATCCACCTTCGGCGCTGTGCTGGCCTTTTTCTTTGCTGCCGCCGGTGCTTTGACCGCCGCCGCCCTCTACCTCTATCACCGCGAAAAAGAGCTTGACGAGTACGAGCGTCTGCTGTTCAGCGATGACGGGGACGATTACGGCGATGATGATTTCGAGGACGACACCGTCTACGAAAAGATCCCCACCGAGCCCAAGGCCGACGCCAGCACCCCCGCTGACGCCGAGTAACCACAATTTTGTCAGCCGGGCCCGCCCTGTGCGTGTCCGGCTTTTTACATCCGGGAGAAAATTATGCGCAAACTGCTGCTTTGGCTTGCGATGGTCATTGCCATGGTCGCGCTGATCTTGGGCGGCACCGCCGCATTTCTCTACAGCCGCACCGGCGAAAAAGACCTCCCGCAAGAGGCCGTTACCTTCGGGGACGATACCCTCACCCCCAACGGGTGGGACTGGACCATCCCCGTACTGGGCGACAAAGTCAATAAGCATTACCAAAGCCCCACCAACCTGACCGTGCAAAAGCTGGGCACCTTTACCGATACCGCGCCCCAACTGGTGCTGCCGGACTGGGTCACACGCGCCGAGGTGACCATCACTGCGCCAGACGGCACAACCTGGACCGGCGACGCCGCAAGCTGCAACACCTATACCTACGCCGCCAACGGTGATTATCAGATCATCGTAAAGGCCTATCATCAGGAAAACGAGCCGCCCGCCGACGCGCAGGGCTGGTACGCCTACCGCGCCGGGTACACAATGTCAATGGCCCCCACCGTCACGCTGAGCAGCGACCGCGCCGCCCAGGGCAGCGTGGTGGCGCTGTATCTGACCGGCATTCTGGACGGCGAACCGAGCCTTGAGACCGACCTCGGCACCGTGTGGTTCCGCAAAACCGCCAGCGGCTACATGGGGTACATCCCTGTTACCTACAACGCCGAGGGCGGCGACCACACCTTGCAGCTGACCTGCGGCAGCCTGACGCGGGAGCTGACCCTGACCGTGACGAACACCCAGCATAAAACCGTTGAGCTGCCCGCCGAGGAAGATGTCGGCGGGGCCGAGGAATACCGCAACGCCATCTGGCCGCTGTATACCAACAGCACCGGCCAGAAGCTGTGGAGCGGGTTGTTCGTTGCGCCCAGCAGCAGCGCCGTGGCCGTGCATTACGGCGATATCCAGATGCGCGACGGTCAGCGCAGCGGCCAGTCCACCGGGCTGACCTACACCGCGCCCGATGGTGAGACCGTCACCGCACCCCAGAGCGGCACCGTCGTGCTGGCCGATACCCTGACCTTGACCGGCGGCACGGTGGTCATCGACCACGGCTGCGGCGTCAAAAGCTATCTGTTCGGGCTAAAAAATATAACGGTGCAGCGCGGGCAATCCATCGAAGCCGGGGCCCCCGTGGGCACAGCCGGTACCGAGCATGACCTGATCTTTGAGCTGCGCATCGGCAGCAAATCGGTAGACCCCGAGCCTGCCATGGCGGGCCGCAGTGGTCTGCAATACCGCGAGTCGGAATAACCTTACAGCGTTCCTTACCACAAGAGAATTTGGGAAGAGTACAGATGAGCAACGAGAAAAGCATCCCTGTCGAGTGGACCTCGGCCCCGCCTGCCGAGGCCGCCCCGAAGCCCCGGGCCAAAAAGCCTGCCCGGGCGAAGAAGTCTGCCCCGGCCGCGGGCGGCGCCGCAGCTGCCCCTGCGGACGACGCGGCCAAGCCGACAGATAAGGCCCCTGCCAAAAAGCGCACCAGAACGGCAAAAAAGCCGGTGGACACAGCAGAGAAAGCCCCCAAAGCGCCCCGGAAACGCCCTGCCAAGAAGGCGGAACCGCCAGTGGACGCCCCTGCGGAACAGGCGGCGGAAGCCGTGACCGCCGCACCCGCTGAGAAGCCGGTGGATGTAGCCGCCAAAGCCCCCGCCGAGGCCCCCGCTGCGGAGCCTGCAGCGGAGCAGACGCCGGTTATCGAGCCTGCCCCGGCCCCCGAAGCAGGGGAGAGCGCCCCGGCAGAAACGCCCGCCGCAACTGCACCGACCGTGGACGCCCCCGCAGAACCGGCTGCCGCCGAAGCACCGCAGCCCGAGGAAGCCCCGGCTGTGCAGACCGCAGAGGAAACGCCCGCAGCCGCCCCGGCACAGCCCCCCGAGGCTGCGCCCGCACCGGAAGCCGCTTACGCCGCCGGGGAACCCGCCCCCGCCGCAGAGAGCACCACCCCAGAAAATGACAGCAGCATCCCCGCCGACGGGGACGCCTTTGCTGACGACGAGGAAGTCGAGCTGCCGCCCATCGACGAAAAGCGCCTGCTGGATATGACCCGCACGGTGCAGCTTTCGGTCGAGCAGATCATGTCCAACATGGACGATGCCCCCACTGCAGAAAGCACGGACGACCACCACGACACCCCCGCCGAGGAAAGCGACGATGCCCCCGCCACGGTGGGCGATGTGGTACGCGCCGGTGTGACCGGCATGGCCAAGTGGCTGCTGCTGGTGGTGTTCTTTGTGCTGGTCGTGGCCGGATTTGGCGTGGCCTACCTGTACCGCAATGCCACGCCCGACATGCTGCCCAATATCCGCGTGACCTTTGCCGGGCAGGTGCTGGAGCCCTCGGCCTACAAGTGGCATGTGCCGGTCATCGGCAACTGGTTTAAACGCACCTACGCTGAAACCTACAGTTCTGCCCCCACAGCGCTGGAAGATCCGGTCGCTTCGCTCTCGCCCGATTGCACGATCAGCTCTGCCGATTATGCCACCGAGCTGACCGTTACCGATATGGACAAAGAGACCGTGTTTGAGGGCACGCTGTCCGAGTTCAGCAGCTACTGCTTTACCAAGACCGGCACCTACACCGCCAAGCTGGTAGCCAGCGTCACCGGCTCCCGCGCGGCCGGTGCGGCCGATATCACCGGCTCGGAGACCTGGCTGTTCACCTTCGACATTGCCATCGAGCCGTCCATCTACCTGAGCGAGCAAACCATCAAGCAGGGCAGCGTGGCTACCCTCCGCATGACCGGCAGTTATGAGGACACTGCCCCGACCCTGACCACCACGCTGGAAAATCAGGGCTTTATCCAGTCCTCCAACGGCTGGGTGTGCTACCTGCCCATCCCCTGGAATGCGCCCCTGGGCACCGAGACCATCGAGGTGCAGGTCGGCAGCTATTCCTACACGATGTACCTGAAAATCACCGACGGCGGCTTTGCGCACAAGGATTATTCCTCGCAGTCGCAGCGCGCCGTACCCTATATCGGGCAGGACGATGCCCCTTCTAAGGTGCGCAAGCTGTTCACCGCTGCGCCCAATGCCATCGGCTGGGCGGACGCCGGGTTTGTGCAGCCGTTCCTGAACCGCATCAACACCAAACTGACCTTTGGCGCGACCGAGTATGTAGGCCGCAGCTACAGCCAGCGCAGCAGCAACACCGGCGCAGGCGGACGCACCAGCACCAATGTGATCTTGTCCACCACGCGCGGCGAGCTGGTCATCGCCCCCGCCAGCGGCAAGGTCGAGCTGGCCGAGGACCTCGGCGGCGACTACGGCTACACGCTGGTGCTGGACCACGGCGCCGGGGTGCGCACGATCTTCTACAACCTGGACGACATCGAAGTCAAGGCCGGGCAGCAGATCAAGCAGGGCCAGACCCTTGCCACCTGCGGCAAGATCACCGTGGCCGAAATGCGCATCGGCACCGTGCCCATCGACCCCATCGCCGTCTGGCGCGGGCAGTGCAATGGGTTGAAGTATTATTGATGAGGTAAATCGTGGTTACAGCCACCCGCCCCGATGGGGCGGGTGGCTTTTTTGGCCCCGGAGGGGTCAATGTGGAGGGCGGCGGAAAAGCGTTAAGAAAAATGCAGCACTCCTGCATTTTTTAGCTTTTTCGTCGTCCGACCCCTGCTTTGGGGTTCCTAGGGGCGAGTAGCCCCTAGGCCGGGGTTCGCTGCCTCGGAACAGCGAGACTTTTTTCGCTTCCTTTTTTGGTCACAAAAAAGGAAGGTCTGGCGGAAGGATCCCATTAAAAACGAGCGCGCCGCCGCAAGGTGGCGGCAAGCGACAGCGCACACAAGAAGCATTTTCTCCCGCACCGTCCGCCGCAGCAAAGCATACTATGGCGAAAGCACACCCAAAGGGGGAACAGCCTATGCCAAAAACCTTTTGCGTGGTCGGGCATGATGCCCGCCAGCAGGCAGCTGCGCAGGTTTTGCGGGCGGCGGGCCTGCGCGTCATCGGGCCAGAGGATGCCTGCCTGGCAGATTTTGCCCTGCTGCCCATGTCGCAGGAACGCGTCAGCGATGAAGTTGCCCGCACCTTGCAGGGCGTGCGCCCCGGCACGCTGCTGCTGGCCGGGCGGCCCGGTTCGCCCATCCAGGCAGCGGCCCGGCAGGCCAGCCTGCCGCTGCTTGACTACTTCCAGCGGCCCGAGCTGGAATGCCTGAACGCCGTGCCCACCGCCGAGGGCTGCCTGGCGCTGCTTTTGCAGCTGCGCCGCCGCACCATCTGGGAAAGCGATTTCCTCGTGCTTGGCTATGGGCGCATCGGGCGGGCCGTGGCGCGGCGGCTGGACCTTTTGGGCGGGCACACCACCGTGGCCGCCCGCAGCGCCGTGCAGCGCGCCAACGCCCGGTGTGCAGGCCACCGCGCGGCCCCGCTGGACCGCCTGCCGGTGCTGCTGCCCGGGCACGATACCGTTATCAACACGATCCCCGCGCCGGTGCTTCCCCGCAAAATGCTGGAAAGGCTGCCGCGCGGCGCACTCATCATCGACCTTGCCAGCCTGCCCGGCGGCACCGATTTCGACGCCGCCGAAGCCCTGGGCATCCGGGCCGAACACGCGCTGGCGCTGCCCGGCAAGTGCGCCCCCGATACCGCCGGGGCGCTCATCGCCCAAACCGTACTGACCATCCTGCAAGAAAGAGGTGATCTGCATGACGAACCGGCCTGACGGCCCGCGTACCGTCGCCTTTGCTTTGTGCGGCAGCTTTTGCAGCTTTTCGGCTGTGCTGCCGCAGGTCCGCCGCCTGCGTGCGCTGGGCTGGCGGGTGCTGCCCATTTTAAGCTGCAGCGCCGCCGCGCTGGATACCCGCTTCGGCACCGCCGAAAGCCTGCACACCCAACTGCGGGAGCTGACCGGCGAAACGCCGCTGACCACCTTGCAGCAGGTCGAGCCGCTTGGCCCCAAAGGGCTGGCGCAGGCGCTGGTCATTGCCCCGGCCACCGGCACCACCATGGCCATGCTGGCGGCGGGCATCAGCGCCACCCCGGTCACGCTGGCCGCCAAAAGCCTGCTGCGCGGCGGGCGGCCCGTTATTGTGGCACCATCCACCAACGATGCACTCTCGGGCAGTGCGCCCGCCATCGCACAGCTGCTGCAGCGCCGCCATTACTACTTTGTGCCCTTTGGGCAGGACGACAGCTACAAAAAGCCGTGCAGCATCAAAAGCGATTTCACCCTCATCCCCGATACGCTGGAAAGCGCCCTGCGCGGCGTGCAGCTGCAGCCGCTGCTGCTGTAATGCGCACGGATGCAAGCACATACACATATATAAAAGTGTTTTGTAGGGGCGCACAGTGTGCGCCCGTGGCCATTTGCGGCAACGCAGGGTTCTGCGGGCGAACACTGTTTGCCCCTACAGCCTCTACTATTTTCACGCACAGCAGGCGTAAAAGGGGGTTCCCATGCAGATCATCACCATCCATGGCGGGCGGACGCTCCACGGGCGGATACGGCCCGCCGCCGCCAAAAACAGCGTGCTGCCCCTGCTGGCGGCATCGCTGCTGGGCAGTACCCCCAGCCGCCTGCGGGCGGTGCCCCCGCTGGCCGATGTTGCCACCAGCCTGGCCCTGCTGCAAGCCGTCGGGGCCGGGGCCATGCGGCAGGGGAGCGACCTTGTCGTCACCCCCGCCGGGCCGCTGCAGGGGGAGATCCCGGACTATCTCGCCGGGGCAATGCGCAGCTCGGTATTTTATCTGGCACCGCTGCTTTGCCGGGTGGGGATGGTGCGCCTGCCGCTGCCGGGCGGCTGTCGGCTCGGCCCGCGCCCTGTGGATATCCATTTGGCCGGGCTGGCCGCGATGGGCGCAAGCGTCGAGCTCGAGGGCATCGCCGTCACGCTGCGGCGGCACGGGCCGCTGCACGGGGTGGACTTCACCCTGCGCCTGCCCAGTGTGGGGGCTACCATGACTTTGCTGATGGCCGCGACCCAGGCGGGCGGCACGACCATTTTACGCGGCGCAGCGTGTGAGCCGGAGATAAGCGACCTCGCTAATTTTCTGCGCGCCTGCGGGGCGCACATCACCGGGGCGGGCACGCCGGTGCTGGTCATTCAGGGCAGCGAGCCCTTGCACGGCGCTGTGTGGACGCCCTTGCCCGACCGCATTGCCGCCGCCACCTACGCCGCCGCGCTGGCCTGTGCCGGGGGAGAAGTGACCGTGACCGGCTGCGCCCCCGCGTACTACGCGGCCTTTCTGGACTTTTTGCAGGCGGCGGGCGTGGAGATGACCCGGCAGGGCGATGACGTCACGCTGACGCGCGCCCCCGCACAGCCTTTGCGCGGCAGACAAAAGCTCTACGCCAACGCCTGGCCCGCCTTTGCCACCGACACTGCCCCCCTGGCCGCCGCCGTGCTGCTGGCCGCCGACGGCCCCAGTGAGATTTACGACCACCTGTTTGCCCGCCGCTTTGCCTGTGCGGACGGCTTTGCCGCCCTGGGCGCAGGGTGCCGCACCACGGGCCGCACTTTGTATCTTGACGGCGGCGCAGCGCTGCATGGGGCCGAAGTGACCGCCCCCGACCTGCGCGGCGGAGCAGCTTTACTGCTGGCCGCATTGGGCGCTGACGGCGTGACCCGCCTGCGTGACCCCGGGCATATCCCGCGCGGATACGCCGACCTGCCCGGCGAATTACGCACCCTTGGGGCCGATTGCGTCACAGAAAAGACATAATTTTTCTACGTTCCTGCCAAAATCCGGGCATCCCCCCGGCCCGGATTGGTGGATTCTGCGGTGATGCAGGCATTTTTTTGCAAAATTGTGGCGTGGGTATTGAAATTGACAAGAAAATTTGGTATTCTAATAATCAGTTATATGCAAAAAATCCACGGACCAGTGTGCCCATTTACAGGGCCTGCCCTGGGTCCTGTGCCACTTTAAACAAACACTTAGGGGGATACACTCATGGCATTCGTTCTTGACGAAGAAATGCAAAATGTAACCAACATTAAAGTCATCGGCGTGGGCGGTGGCGGCGGCAACGCTGTCAACCGCATGGTGGAGTCCGGCCTCTCCGGTGTCGAGTTCGTTGCAATGAACACCGACCAGCAGGCTTTGCTCAACTCCAAAGCCACCCAGAAGGTCCAGCTGGGCGCCAAGCTCACCAAGGGCCGCGGCGCCGGTGCTGATCCTGAGATCGGCCAGCGCGCTGCCGAGGAGAGCAAGGACGAGATCTCCAACGCCCTGAAGGGTGCCCAGATGGTCTTTATCACCGCCGGTATGGGCGGCGGCACCGGCACCGGCGCTGCCCCTGTTGTGGCCGAGACTGCCCATGACCTGGGCATCCTGACCGTCGGCATCGTCACCAAGCCCTTTGCCTTTGAGGGCAAGCGCAAGATGAGCCTGGCCGAGCAGGGCATTGCCTCTCTGATGATGCACGTCGACTCTCTGATCGTCATTCCTAACGAGCGCCTCAAGCTCATCAGCCAGGAGCGCATCACTCTGATGAACGCCTTTGAAGCTGCCGACAATGTGCTGCGTCAGGGCGTCGAGAGCATTTCCAGCCTGATCAACATCCCGGCCTTCATCAACCTGGACTTCGCGGACGTCCGCTCCATCATGAAGGACGCTGGCTTTGCCCACATGGGCGTTGGCGTTGCCAAGGGTGCCGGCAAGGCCGAGAACGCCGCCAAGGCCGCTATCTCCAGCCCGCTGCTCGAGACCAGCATCGCCGGTGCACGCGGTGTTATCATCAACATCACTTCCAGCCCCGATATCGGCCTGGAGGATGTCGAGACTGCCGCTTCTATGATCACCCAGTCCGCACATCCCGATGCCAACATCATCTGGGGTACTGCGTTCGACGAGCGCCTCAGCGACGAGATGTCCATCACCGTCGTTGCGACCGGCTTCGAGAGCACGCCCGAGGTCGACGAGCCCATCCAGGCCCATGTCGATGCCAAGCGTGCCGGTACTGCGGCCCCTGCCGTCCAGCCTGTTGAGGCTCCCGTCCAGGCCGAAGTTGCCCAGCCCGCACAGCGCACCGCCGCCCCGCAGCAGGACATCAACCCTGTCATGCCCAACCCCATCTTTACCCAGTCTTTTGACGCACAGCCCGCCGCCAAGCAGGCCCCGGCTGAGGAAGAGGACGACGGCGATTACTTCGACGATCTGCTCAGCATCCTGAACAAGCGCAGCTGATCGCACCGTCTTTTAAATTTTCCGCGAGAGGATGTAAAACGCCATGCCATCTGATTCCATGAACATACAGGAGCAGGGATTCCGCTCCCGTATGTTTGGCGGCTTCGATAAAAATGATGTCCTGGCGTACATGAACACGCTCGCCAACGAAGCCCAGCAGCATGAACTGGAATACCAGGAAAAGCTGCGCCAGCTTCAATCCCAGCTGGATGATCTGCGCAGCCAGCGCGCCGACGCCGAAGCTCGCGCGGACGCTCTGAAAGCCGAGTTGGCTGCTGCCAACCAGCGGGCCGACCAGGCCGAAGCCAAGCGCCGCGAAAGCGACGAGCAGCTGCAAAAAGCCCAGGCTGTTGCCGAGGGCGTGCAGAGCGAGCACCGGGAGATCCAGAAAAATGCCAACATCTGGCAACTGAAATGCCACGATCTGCAGCAGCAGAACGAAACGCTGACGCAGCAATTGGCCGCAGCACGCCAGCTGAACGCCGCCCCGGCCCCCACGCCCGACGTGGTGCGGGAAGCCAAGCTGGAGGCCCAGAAGATTTTGGCCGACGCCAAGCTATACGCCGAAAGCGCCGAGAAGGAGCTGAAGCAGCAGGCCGACACCCAGAAATCCCGCATGGCTGAGAACGCCCGGGGTATTGCTTCCGGCGTGATGCTGGTGCGTGACCGTCTGGCACGCGTGGATCAGCGCCTGAGCGCCGCCACACTGGATCTCGACAACCTGACGCTGGCGATCTACCAGGCGCTGGACGAGACCGAGGCCGAACTGAAAGAGCTGGGTCTCGACATGCGCGACTATGCGCGGGGCACCCCGGAGACCGATATCCCGGTCGAGCCGGTGAAAGAAGCGCCCGGCCCCGCGCCGCAGCCTGTACCGCAGGCACAGCCCGCGCAGCAGCCCCAGGCCGCGCCGCCCAAGCCGGAGAAGTTCCGTGTCAAGGCCACGCCGCACCGTGCGCCCGCCAAGCCGGTACGCCGCCTGCGCAGTGTGAACCGCCCGGTCTCTCAACTGCTGCAAGACCAGATCGACCGCATGGGCGACAAGCAATAAGTACATCATCTCCCCGATGAAAATCGGGGAGATTTTTATTTATACCGCAATCTCCCAAAGGCCCCCTTGTGCAAAGGGGGCTCCGCCGGTAGGCGGTGGGGGATTGTGACCTTACGGGACAAGTCGATTTACGGGCAAGGCCACAATCCCTCAGTCAGCTTCGCTGACAGCCCTTCGGGCCCGAACCCCTCTGTCGCTGCGCGACATCTCCCCACACTGTGGGGAGTCACCCTTTACACAAGGGAGCCTTTTACGCTCCTGCAAAAAAATTCCCATTTCCTGTAATATTTCTACGGTTCCGCTTGTCTATAAGGGTGAAAGGCGCCGAAAACAAAGGAGTTGAAGCTCATGCAGACAAACACCACACCCACGCTGCTGGCCGCGATCCGGCAGGACCCGGACACCGGGCTGCGGTGGGCTATGCGGGACTACGCCGCGCTGGTGCGGGGCATCGCCCGCCGCATCCTGCCGGGGCAGGACCGCGATATTGAGGAATGCACCGCCGATGTATTTGTCGCGCTGTGGCGCAATGCCTCCCGGCTGGAAACCGCAGATATCCCCGTGCGTGCCTGGCTCATCGTGACGGCGCGCAATACGGCCATCAACCGCTACCGCAGCTTGCAGCGGCACAACACCCTGCCGCTGACCACTGAACTGGCCGAGACCATCGCCGACCTGCCCGCCGACCCCAACGGGGACGCAGCGGACGAGCTGGCCGCACTGGTGGCAGCGCTGGAGCCGCCCGACCGCGAGATCTTTTTGCGCAAATATTACCTGATGCAGTCCGGCAAAGAGATCGCCGCTGCACTGCACCTGAACGTCGCCACCGTAAACACAAGGCTTAGCCGCGGGCGGGACCGCCTGCGCCGCCAACTACAGGAAAGGGGATATACACATGGCTGATCTGCATACATTCTGGGCCGAGCTGGACGCCCTGCCGATGGACGACACCCCACTGACCGCCGCCGAAGCCGACCGATTGTCCGCCGCCGTGCTGGAAAAAGTACACAACAAAACTACCGCAAAAAAGGCGGTACACCGCACAAAAAAAACGCGCTGCGTGCCTATGTGGGGCAGGGCGCTGGCCGGGGCGGCCGCCTGTATGGCCGTGCTGTGCGGCGTCAACAGCGTGAACCCCGCGCTGGCCGAGGGCCTGCCCTTTGTGGGGGATGTGTTCAGCTTTTTGAACCAGCAGCGCTTTAAAACGCAGCTGCAAAGTGACCAGCTCGCCGCGCAGGCGCAGCCCACGGCCGTGCCCGCCGTGCCGGACGCCCCCGCCGCCGACAGCGCGGCAGGGGAGAGCACCCCCTACACGCTGACGCTGGATCAGGTCTATTGCGATGGGCTGTATCTGCGCATCGGCCTGACGCTGACCGCCCCCGAGGGGGATACCACCCTGGCCGGGTATGACTGGCTGGCGCAGGACCCGGGCGGCGAGGGCTGGCTCGCCATTTGCGAGAACCACGCTGACGGCACACTGCTGGTGGACGGGCAGGCGCTGACCCCGCTGAACGGGTTTGTGTTCCAGCGCGTGGACGACCACACCTTTGCCGCCGCCATAGACTACGACCTGGCCGATTACACCGGCAGCACGGACGCGATGGACTGCACCCTGGCCGTGGCGGGGCTGAACGGCACACAGGATGCCCACGATGCCGCCGGGCGCTACTTGCAAACCGCACTGGATGGCCGCTGGACGCTGCATTTCACCGCCACCGCCGGCGACACCGCCAACCGCATCGGCACACCTGTGGAACCGGAAGCCAACGGTTACACGATGACCTGTGTCATCGCCGCCCCCGGCGAGACCCGCGTAACTGTACAGCTGCCCGCCGAAGCCCCCGACGGTGCAGTCTTGCAGCTGTTCACCCCGGACGGGCAGAAGCTGCAATGCGCCAGCAGCCGCCCGAACGACGACGGCAGCGCCGTGACCTATGATTTTGATGCTGTGCCTGCCGAGGACGCCGCCCTGACCGCCCGCATGGTGAACAAAAACACCGACCCGCTCACCGTGCTGGCCCAGTGGCAGATCACCTTGCCGCAGGGGTAAAGCCGTCAGAATTTCCTCTTGCACGCGGTCCCGTTCTGTGTTATCATTAGAAAAAGTGGGGTCGTGTGTCAAAATTTTGTGTAGATTGCACGAGAGTCGCAGCCCCAAAGTGAGCAGGAGGTTTTACCAATGTTAGGATTTACCTATTACACCCCGACCAAGGTCGAATTTGGCAAGGGTGCCGTCGAAAAGGTCGGCGCACTGATGAAGCAGTTCGGCGGCACCCGCGTGCTGATCCACTACGGCGGCCAGAGCGCCGTGCGTTCCGGCGTGCTCGACCGTGTCAAGAAGTCGCTGGACGAGGCCGGTATCTTCCACGTGGAGCTGGGCGGCGTTGTGCCGAACCCGCATCTGGCCAAGGTGCGCGAGGGCATTGAGTTGTCCAAGGCCAACGGCGTGGACTTCCTGCTGGCCGTCGGCGGCGGCTCGGTCATTGACTCCTGCAAGGCCATCGCCTACGGCCTGGCCGAGCCCGAGCATGACGTCTGGGAGCTGTACGCAGGCCAGCGCAAGGCGAAAGCCTGCTTCCCGGTTGCATCCGTACTGACGATCGCTGCCGCAGGCTCTGAGATGAGCAACAGCTGCGTCATCACCAACACCGACACCGACGAAAAGCGTGCCTACGACGACGACCTCGCCCGCCCGAAGTTTGCCATCATGGACCCCGAGCTGACCATGACCCTGCCAGATTACCAGACCGAGGCTGGCTGCGCCGACATCATGATGCACACGATGGAGCGTTATTTTGTCAACAGCGGCACGATGGAGCTGACCGACGCGCTGGCCGAAGGCCTGCTGCGCACCGTCATGCACAACGCCGAAGTGCTGCACACCGACCCGCACAACTACGATGCCCGCGCCGAGGTGATGTGGGCATCCTCCCTGGCACACAATGGCCTGACCGGCTGCGGCAGCGACGGCGGCGACTGGATGCCCCACCTGCTGGAGCATGAGATGGGCGGCATGTTCAACGTCACCCACGGCGCTGGTCTGGCCGCTGTCTGGCCCAGCTGGGCGCGCTATGTTTACAAGGACTGCCTGCCCCGCTTTGTGAAGTACGCCGTCGACGTTATGGGCGTAACCCCCGGCGCGACCGACGAAGAGACCGCGCTGGCCGGTATCGCCGCGATGGAAGAGTTCTATCATCGCATCGGCATGCCCATCAACTTCAAGGAGCTGGGCATCGCCCCCACCGACGAGCAGATCGCCGAGATGGCCGCCAGCTGCGCCCGCGCCTGCGGCGGCGCCAAAGGCTCCGCCAAGGTGCTGCACCAGAGCGACATGGAAGCCATTTATAAGATGTTGAAATAAGCGCAATTTGCAATTCAAAAAGGGGCACCGCCATGGCGGTGTCCCTTTTTTGTGTAATTGGGTGGTAACATCAGGTTGCACGGGCGGATATGGAATCCGCCCCTACGGCAAGCCATGGGTTTGTTGGTTACGCAAAATTGTACGGGGCGTCGGGGACGCCGCCCCCTACGAATAGTTTTAAAATTAGCAATCAACAAATAAGGTTATGGTGATTGCAAGGTTGCAAGGAGGGGTCAAGACCCCTCCCTACGGGACCAATGGGCAAGGGAGCGCAGGGGGGAGCCCCTACGGCAACCGCAAAGCCTCCCTTGTGTAAAGGGTGACTCCCCACAGTGTGGGGAGATGTCGCGCAGCGACAAAGGGGCCCGACGCGTAAGCGGGTGGCACGGCGTGAGCCGTGACGGAGGGATTGTAGTCTTACGAGGGCAAGCCGATGTATGGGCAAGGTCACAATCCCCCACCGCCTATCGGCGGAGCCCCCTTTAC
>ERZ827117.1441-NODE-1441-length-17843-cov-3.543231_pt1 | contig 17843 bp, 19 predicted proteins | sample MGYA00519920_ERZ827117 | MGnify/ENA primary metagenome ERZ827117 (study PRJEB31778, sample SAMEA3449260) | human gut metagenome | biome: human gut; feature: human-associated habitat; material: faeces | place: United Kingdom | collected 2010/2012 ...
GCGGTGGCCGAAGCCCGCGGCGCCGAGGGCCTTGTCTGCGGCCTGCCCAAAAACATGGACGGCACCGAGGGCAGCCGCGCCAACAAAAGCCGCCGCTTTGCCCAGCGTCTGGCCAACACGGCCAATCTGCCGGTCGTGCTGTGGGATGAGCGCCGCACCACCGTGTCTGCCGCTGCCATTTTGGCCGATAATGACACCTTCGGTGCCAAGCGCAAGGAACGGCTGGACTCTGTCTCTGCGGCTGTCATTCTCGAGAGCTTTTTGAACTGGCGCGCGCACCATCCCGATGAGGAACCGCCCGAAATGCTGCGCCCGCAGCCTGTTGAAAATTGATGAAACCCTACGATAGAAGGAGAAAATTGCTATGCCGCAAGATACTGCTGCCCGCTTCCCCACCCATGTTGCCATCATTGTGGACGGCAACCGCCGCTGGGCCAAACAGCGCCTGATGCCCGTCAGCCTGGGCCACAAGGCCGGGTTCGACCGCCTGCGCGAGATCACCCGTTACGCCGTCGGCGACCGCGGCGTCTATGTGCTGTCGCTGTACGTGTTCTCGACGGAGAACTTCTCCCGTGATGCCAAAGAGGTCGGCTACCTGATGGACCTGTTTGCCAACAACTTCCGCACGATCGCCGACGAGATGAACGAGCGCGGCTGTAAGGTGCTGTTCAGCGGCCGCCGCGAGGGCTTGCAGCAGCGTGTGCTGGACGCCATGGACTACATGATGGACCTGACCAAAGACAATGACAAGGGCATTGTCAACTTCTGCCTGAACTACGGCAGCCACGCCGAGCTGACTGACGCCATGCGCGCCATTGCGGGCGAGGTCAAGGCCGGAGCCTTGCAGCCCGAGGAGATCAACGAAAAGACCATTGAAAGTCATCTCTACCGCGACCTGCCCCCGGTGGACCTGATGATCCGCACCAGCGGCGAGGAACGCCTGTCCAACTTCCTGCTGTGGCAGTGCGCATACTCCGAATTCTACTTTACGCCGGTGCTCTTCCCGGATTTCACCAAGGAATGTTTTGACAAGGCGCTGGAAGAGTACGCCCGCCGCGACCGCCGTATGGGCGGCAACACCAAAAAGTAAAAATCTGTATTTTGCCTAAAAAATCCCCGCAAAGTCTGGCGATTCTGCCAGGACTCTGCGGGGATAATTTTATTTGCGGGTACGTATAGTAGGGGTAAACGGGCCGTCAGCCGACGCTGCCCTCTTCTTCGGCGGCTGCGGCAGGGCCGGGGTAGGTGGTGATCTCTACCTTTTCGATCGTGATAGCCGCATCTTCAGTGGGGCGCCAAGTATCATTGCCGTTTTCGTCTTTGGTCGTCTCCACGCAGGCCATCGCGTCCACAACGTCCATGCCCTGGTAGACCTGGCCAAAGACGGTATCGGTGTTATCCAGATACGGCAGCCCGCCCGCGCCCGCATAGGCTGCGACCTGGGCATCGGTGTAGCCGTTCTGGGTCAGCTCGGCCTGCTGGTCGCTGCTGCTCACGCTGTCCGGCAGAGCTGCGACGAAGTAGAACTGGCTGTTGCCGCCGCTCACCTCGCCGCCCTGCGCAAAGGCTGCGCACAGCGCCCCGGCGTAGTGCTTCAGCGAGGCATCGGCTTCAAGCGGGTAGGGGTTGTTGCTCCAGATCGTGGAGCCGCCGGTGCCTGTTCCTGTGGCGTCGCCGCCCTGCACCGCAAAGCCGTACTGGCTGCGCCAGATGATGGTATTGTCATAGTAGCCGGTGCGGGCCAGCCCCACAAAGTTGTACACGGCCATCGGCGCGGCATCGGGGTACAGCACGGCGCGCACTTCGCCCAGGCTGGTGGTGAAAATGGCGATAGGGTCGCCGTCGCTGGGCGTGGCAAACTGGCGCTCTTCGCTGGTCAAACTGGCGCGCTCAGGTGCTTTTTTTGCATTGCTGCCGCAGCTGCACAGCAGCACGGCGGCCAGCAGCAGGGGCAGGCAGGCGGAACGTTTCATACTGGGTCCTCCCGGGGCGGTTATGAATCTACGTAAGGCTATTATACCACGAATAAATTGTTTTGAACACCCTTGACGTTTCAAGAAAAAAAGGGTACACTATATACAAGAAATTTCAAGACCACAGGAGGTCACTTATGTCTGACGAACTGAGCCCCGAAATGCTCGAGGAAGCCACGCCCGACCTGCTGACGCTGGAGGATGAGGATGGCAAGGAAGTCACCTTTGAGGTGATCGACGCCACCGAAGTGAACGGCACCCGTTACCTGGCAGTGATCCCGTATCAGGAAGATCCGGAGAGCCTGCAGGAAGATGCCGAGCTGATCCTGATGCGCATCGGCACCGACGAGGAAGGCGAATATATGGATATCGTGGATGACGATGAAGAACTGCTGACTGTCGGCAAGGTTTTTGAGGAGCGCCTGAGCGCTATGTACGACATCGACGATTCCGAGTTGGAGTAAAAAACATCCCTGCACGGTTTGATTTGTTGTGGTCATTTATGAATCCTACTAATCAAATTTAGGGAGCCCGTCGTCCCTGGCCGGATCGCAGACCTCCCGCCCTAGGCGGAAGAAGGGAGCGTGAACACCCGGGTAGGGCACCCACCTGCCTGTACCGGTAGGTTTTGATTGGCCGCAGACGGCCGCGCGGGGGTTTTACGTTTTTCAGTCGGGCAGTCCAGCTGTCCGGCTTTTTGTTTTGGGCGTTGCCCGTATTTTTGTGGGAAAGGAGACCGCCGCCGTGGGTGAGCGCATTGCTGTTGGGGACAAGCTTCCCTTTTTCGTGTATGATACGCCGTACAGCGCGCAGAATCGCTTCCGCGACTTATTGCAGCGCAAAAGCCCGCTGGTGCTGGTGTTTATGGCCAACTTCGGCCACCCCATCACCCGCACCTTTGCCAGCCGCTATGCCGAGACCTATAGCGCCCTGCAGGATGGCGGCTTTGCGCTGGTGGTGCGCTCCCGCGCGGACAAGCTCTCGGGCAGCATCGGCCCCGATACGCTGCCCTATCCCCTGCTGTGCGACGCCGAGGGCGTGCTGTACGACCACCTGGATATTCCGCAAAGCAGCAGCGCACTGATGACCTACTCGCTGGAAGGCTGGCGCATCCTGCGCGAAGCCAAGCGCCAGGGCTACCAGGCCGTAAAGGGCCAGATGCAGCAGCTGCCGCTGACGCTGATTCTGGACAAGGACGGCACGGTGCTGTTTTGCCACTACGGCGCCAGCCTGACCGATGTGCCCGCCGACTGCGAGGCCATGCAGAGCCTGCTGGAAGAGTTGGACCTGGTGCCCGATGTGCCGGAGCTGGAAACGCTTTTGGAAGATGAAGATTTCCCCGATTTCGACGACGAAAATTTCGATGAGTTCGACACATTCCACTAAAACGCACTACATAAAAAGAGCCGCAGCGGTGCGGCTCTTTTTTGTTGCTTATTGCAGCAGGGCGGCCTTGGCGGCGCGCACAGCGTCGGCATCCGTCTGCGGGATGTGCCATTCGTCCAGCCCGGGCAGGCCCATGGGGACTCCTTCGCGGCGGAACTGCATGGCGCTTTCCGCCATCTTTTTGCCGCTCATGTGGAATGCCCTTGCCCCGGGCAGCGCGGCGCGCAGCTCAGGGATGACGGCGGCGTTGACCCCTGCACCGATCAGCACCTCCGGCCCGTGCAGGCTGTCCCGCAGGGCAAGCAGCTCGGCCAGTGCGGCGGTACCGTTCCGGCAGCTGGCAGCGCCGCCGCTGGTCAGCACCGTGTCGATGCCCAGTGCGGCCGCGGCGCGGTAAGTCTCGGCCAAATCGCGCGAAACGTCAATGCAGCGGTGCAGCGTGACAGGCACGCCCTCGCAGGCATCCAGCAACCGTACCATGGCGGGCTTGTCCAGCGTACCGTCAGCGGCCAGCGCACCGATGACAAAGCCGTCCGCACCGGCGGCCTTCAGCGTTTGGATCTGGGCGCACAGCAGGTCGATCTCTTCCTTTGTATAAAGAAAGTCCCCTGCCCGGGGGCGCATCAGGCAGCGAACCGGCAGGCTGCACGCGGTTTTGATCTGGCGCAGCAGCTCCGGGTAGGGGCTCAGGCCCCCAACGGCCAACGCGCTGCAAAATTCCAGTCGGTCTGCCCCGCCCTCCTGCGCGGCACGGGCGGAAGGCAGGCTGTCTACACAAACTTCCAGAAGCTTTTCCATGATGATCCCCTCCTGCTTTTGCTGCTATTGTACCATAGAAAGGCAAAAACAACAATCCCCGCATGCCGGGGCATACGGGGACTGCCGGTTATATGCACCCGGATACACCGAGGGTACGCAAATTCAGGCAGCACGGCCGCCGCGCACAACGCGGAGAACAGGCTGCTGCGCAGGGACGGGCTTTGCCGCTGTGTGGGCGGCGGGCTGCTCCTCGAGCAAAACGCCGCAGGCGGCGTTCAGCCCCAGCAGAGCGGCCACGCCCAACACGACCGCTGCCCAGAACGGCACCGCGCCGGACGCAACGGCGGGCACTAAAATGATAAACAGCATCAGCACCAGGTTGGAGATGAGCTTGGAGAGCCATACTTTAATCGTGTGGAAATTCATGATGTGGTTCCTCCTCTAGAAAAGCCGTACCGCAAAATCCGGCTGTTGTGCGGTTGTAAAGGACACTGCGTTGTTCTGTATCTTTACTATAATACTACTGGCAGTTGTTGTCAAGACACTTCAACAACTTTATTTAGAATTATTTTTGAAAAAAGTCTTTACAAACACGCCTTGCGGTTGTATAATAAGGACAAATAAAAATGGCCTGACCACAAGATAGAGGAAATGCCGCCCGGCCAAAGGAGTACGTTATGTTTGCAGACCGCCTGAGAGAAGCCCGAAAAGCTAAACGATACAGCCAGACTGAAGTTTCGCGTATGCTTGGCGTTACCCAGCAGGCTGTTGGCAAGTGGGAGACCGGCCGCTCTACCCCGGACCCGCAGACGGTGGCCCGCCTGGCCGAGATCCTGGATACAACTGCTGACGCCCTGCTGGGCTTGCAGCAGGCACCTGCCACGGCCCCGGCTGTGGGCCGCAACGCTTTCAGCCGCTATACCGAGAGCCTTGTCCCCGTTGTGGGCACAGTGCGCGCCGGTTACGGTGCCCTTGCCTTTGAAGAGGACTACGGTAAAGAATATGCCAGTGTCAAGGACCCGCAGAACTATTTTTATCTGGTTGTCAAAGGCGACAGTATGGAGCCGCGCATTTCGGACGGTGACCTGGCCCTGGTCCACCGCCAGAATACGCTGGAAAATGGTGACCTCGGTGTGCTGGTCTACGGCTCGGACGGCGAGGGCACGCTGAAAAAGTACATCCAGCGCGGCAACTCGGTCATCCTGCACCCGTTCAACCCGGATTATGAGGAGCTCGTCATCAAGGGCGAGGAGCTCGACCACCTGTATATTGCCGGCAAAGTGGTGGAGACCAAGGCCAAGTGGTAAATCCCGGTCACTGATCTTATTGTAGCACATGGCAAGTCCGATAATTCGGACATCCAGCGCAAAATGCGAAAAAAATGATAGCTCGTAAAAATGCTGCCCGCGGCATTGCGGCCTGTTGGTACAGGCGGCTTATGCGGCGGGCTGTATTTTTTATACCCTTTTTTAGCCATTCTCAGGAGAAAAGCCTATGGATCTTGCGGAAAAACTGGAAATTCTGGCCGACAGCGCCAAATATGATGTAGCCTGCACGTCCAGCGGTGTGGAGCGCGCCGGAAAGCACGGCAGCCTGGGCAGCTGCGCACAGGCGGGCATCTGCCATGCTTTTACCCCGGACGGGCGCTGCGTTTCGCTGCTGAAAGTCCTGTACTCCAACGCCTGCTCTTACGATTGCAGCTATTGCGTCAATCGCCGCTCCAACGACCGCCCGCGGGCGACCTTTACTCCGCAGGAGCTGGCCGAACTGACCATCGGATTTTACCGCCGCAACTACATTGAAGGGCTGTTCCTTTCCAGTGCGGTGTTGGGCACGCCCGACCGCACGATGGAGCTGATGATCGAAGCACTGCGCATTTTGCGGGAAGAGTTCCACTTCAACGGCTACATCCACGCCAAGACCATCCCGGGCGCAGACCCACTATTGGTGCAGCGCATTGGACTGCTGGCGGACCGTCTTTCGGTCAACATCGAGCTGCCGAGTGAGGTGAGCCTGAACCAGCTGGCCCCGGACAAAAAGAAAACGGCGATCCTGCGCCCGATGGGGCAAATCGCTGTGCAGAGCGCCCAAAGCAAAAAAGAACTGACGGTATATAAAAACGCGCCCGCCTTTGCCCCGGCTGGGCAGAGCACCCAAATGATCATCGGCGCGACGCCGGAAACCGACCGCCACATCATGGATCTGACCGAAGGACTTTACAAAAAATATGCGCTGAAACGCGTGTTCTACTCGGCTTATCTGCCGGTGGTCGAGGACCGCCGCCTGCCGGCGCTGAACTTTCAGCCGCCGCTGCTGCGGGAACACCGTCTTTACCAGGCGGATTGGCTGCTGCGGTATTACGATTTTCACGCCTCGGAGCTGCTGACCGAGGAAGAACCGAACTTTGACCCTTACCTGGACCCCAAGTGTACCTGGGCAGTGCGGCACCCGGCGTTTTTCCCGGTAGAGGTCAACACTGCCAGCAAGGAAGAACTGCTGCGCGTGCCGGGCATCGGCCCCAAAAGCGCGCTGCGCATTTTGGCCGCGCGGCGTATGCAAAAGCTGGGCATGCCGGAGCTGAAACGCATCGGCGTTGTGCTGAAACGCGCACAGTATTTCATCACCTGCAATGGCCGCGCCCCGGCCCATGCCACGCGGGCGGAGATCGCGGGGGCACTGCTGGACCCCAAAGCGTTCAGCGTGGGGGTGCAGCAGCTGAGCCTGGACGAATTTGTACCCAAGGCGCTGCCGGACGCGGCCCCTGCTGTGCATCAGCTGGCGGCGCACGGCGTGGCAGCTCCTGCTGCGGCCCGCATGGTGCGAGAGGAGGCTTTGACATGCCTTACCCGGCGCATGTGAGCGACACTGCTTACTGCTACGACGGCAGCTTTGCGGGGTTCCTCTGCTGTGTTTTTGAAAGTTATACCCGGCACGAGATCCCCTCGGCTGTGTTGGGCCCGGGCGAGGGGCAGATGACGCTGTTCGGGCTGAAAGCCATCCCCACCGACCCGGCGCACGCCAAACGAGTAGCCGACGGCCTGACGCGGCTGGGCCCGATGGTGAAAGAGCGCGTAACGATAGGTTTTCTTTCCACCGAGGAAGAAAAGGACCTGATCTTGCTGCGGTTCATCCGCTGCTGTTTTGACAAAGGTCCGCGTGCTGTGCAGATGCTGGGTGACCCGGACGTTAGTGCAGCGTTTGCGTTGGAGCGCAGCATCCGAAACGAGGCCTGCCATTTTACCGAGTTCCTTCGCTTTGAGGAGCGGGACGGGATGCTTGGTGCCATCATCCACCCGAAAAACAACGTACTGCCGATGCTGCGCGGACATTTTTGCAGCCGACTGCCGGATGAGGACTTCCTGATTTTTGACGCGACCCACGGTACGGCACTGCTGCGCCAGCATGGCCGCGTGCAGTATCTGGCGATGGAGCACTACGCCCCCGCCAGCGATGCCGATGAGCTGAACTGGCAGGATCTGTGGAAGCGATTCTTCCACGCGCTGACCATCGAGGAACGCCGCAACGCCAAGGCGCAGATGAACCACGCGCCCAAACGCTTCTGGCAGGACATGGTCGAAATGCGCGAGCCTTACGCCGGGCTGTAAACGGTGCCTTTATTATTTATTATAAGGAAGCATGCGTTATTCGTAATCGTATTCCGGGTTTTCGGCCTGATACTCCCCCAGCCAGCGCAGCAGGCGTTCGGTGTCGGCGTAGGTCAGGCGGCCCGTATCGGCCAGCGCGCGCACCATTTTGCGCAGGTCGCCGCCGTACAGCGTTTGCAGATGGGCACTGCTGACGGCCCCGCAGTAGGTCAGGCGGCGCACCAGCGGAGTGTACAGGTTTTTGTTGCCCTGCTTTTCGGTGCGGACGAAGTGCTTTTTCTCCAGCCGAAGCAGAAAGTTTAACAGCGTAGAGTCTGCCCAGCGGCATTCCGGCGGCAGGTTAGCCGCAATCTGCCGCCGCGTGGCGGCCTGTTCGCAGGCCCAAAGGGCGACCATGACCTGCTCTTCGCTGCGGGATAACTGTTCCATAGCACATATCTCCTACAAATGTAATGATTGTCGTGTATATATTTTACAATTGTGGTAGATAAAACTGCAAGATGGCAAAATAACCAAATTTGCGGCACAGATTTCCACAAACCAGAAAATATCTTTTACAAATGTAGCGTATAGTGTGTCTCCGACAAGAACAATTAGCCGTTTTGCAGAAACAGCCTGCCGGAAAGGGTCGTTTTTTCAGTATTTTGCACGCTTGCCGGGCGTGCGGCGGCGGCCTATAATAATGCCATACCGCAACGGCGCGGCAGCAATACAGTCCGCCGTCGGCGGGCTGCATTTTTATCGTACTTACTGGAGGAAAAGGAAAATGGCTAGAGTGTATAATTTCAGCGCCGGCCCCTCGATGCTGCCGGAAGCTGTTTTGAAAACCGCACAGGCGGAACTGCTGGATTACCATGGTTCCGGCATGAGTGTGATGGAAATGAGCCACCGCAGTAAGTGGTTTGATGAGATCATCCAGAACACCGAGGCCGCGATGCGCCGGGTGCTGAACATCCCCGACAATTACAAAATCGGCTTTTTCCAGGGCGGCGCGACCCAGCAGTTTGCCATGGTGCCGCTGAACTTTATGACCACCGGCACGGCGGACTACCTTGTGACCGGCAACTTCAGCAAAAAAGCAGCCGAGGAAGCGGCCAAGTTCGGCACAGCCCGCATTGCCGCCAGCAGCAAGGACAAAAACTTCACTTACATCCCGGACGTAAAGGCCATTGACTATGACCCAAACGCCAGCTATATCCATATCTGCCAGAACAACACGATCTTCGGCACCAAGTACGTGGACGTGCCCCAGGTCGATGGTATCCCGCTGGTGGCGGATATGAGCTCGATGATCTGCTCGGAGCCGGTGGACGTCAGCAAATACGGCGTCATCTACTTCGGCGTGCAGAAAAACATCGCCCCCGCCGGTATGGCCGTGGCTATCGTGCGCGAGGACCTGCTGGGCAAGAGCGCCAAGGGCCTGACGCCTGAGCAGATCCCCACGATGATGAACTACACCACCCTGCTGAAAGCGGACAGCATGTACAACACCCCGCCGTGCTGGTGCATCTACATGACCGGCCTGGTCATGCAGTACCTGGAAAATGAGATCGGCGGCCTGGAAAACATGCAGAAGATCAACGCCGCCAAGGCCAAAGTGCTGTATGATTACCTCGACGGCCAGGATTTCTACAACAACCCCGTCGAAAAGCCCTACCGCAGCATGATGAACGTGACCTTCACCAGCCCCAACGCCGATACGGACAAGGCATTCTGTGCCGCAGCGACCGAGGCCGGGTTCGTCAACCTGAAGGGCCACCGCCTGGTAGGCGGTATGCGTGCCTCCATCTACAATGCCATGCCGCCGGAGGGTATCGACAAGCTGGTCGACTTTATGGAAAAATTCCGCAAAGAAAATGCCTGATTGCTGAAAAAAGAGGGGTTCCTGCTTATGTATACCATTAAAACGCTGAACGCGATCTCGCCGGTGGGCCTGGCCAAGCTGCCCGCCAACCAGTTTGAGGTCGATAACGAGAACGCCGCCCCCCAGGGTATCCTGGTACGCAGCGCTGATATGCACGATATGCCGCTGCCGGACAGCCTGCTGGCGATTGCCCGCGCCGGTGCCGGTACCAACAATATCCCCATTGAGGAATGCACCAACGCCGGTATCGTGGTGTTCAACACCCCCGGTGCCAACGCCAACGCCGTGGCCGAGCTAGTTGTCGGCGCGCTGGTGGCAGGCAGCCGCAACATGGTTGACGCCGTCCAGTGGGCTCAGGGCCTGAAAGGCAGCGAGACCATCGCCAAGGACGTGGAAAAGGGCAAAAAGCAGTTTGTCGGCCCTGAGCTGCGCGGCAAAACACTGGGCGTTATCGGGCTGGGTGCCATTGGTGCCCGCGTGGCTAACGCCGCCGTGGCACTGGGCATGGAAGTGTTGGGCTATGACCCCTACATCTCCATCGACGCCGCATGGAGCCTGTCCCGCAGCGTACAGCACTGCGTGACGCTGGGCGATATGCTGCCCCGCTGCGACTACCTGACCATCCATGTCCCCTACCTGCCCACGACCCGCCACACCATCAACGCGCAGACGCTTTCGATGTGCAAGGACGGCGTGCGTGTGCTGAACTTTGCCCGCGGTGAGCTGGTGGACACCGAAGCGCTGTTGGATGCCCTTAACTCCGGCAAGGTGGCGCAGTATTTCTGCGACTTCCCGGCTGAAGAGCTCCTGGGCGTCAAGGGCGTGTACTGCACGCCGCACCTGGGCGCCAGCACGCCCGAGAGCGAGACCAACTGCGCCGTGATGGCCGCCGCAGAGCTGAGCGACTACCTGAAAAACGGCAACATCACCCACAGCGTCAACCTGCCGGACGTCAGCCAGCCCCGCGTCGGCGGCAAGCGCATCTGCATCATCCATAAAAACACCCCGGGTGCGATCTCGGCCATCACCGGCATCCTGACCGCCGCACGCCTGAACATTGAGAACATGGTGAACAAGAGCAAGAAGGATGTTGCCTACACCCTGCTGGATGTGACCGGCGACGTCACCCCCGACCTGACCAGCAAGCTGGCCGGTATCGAGGCCGCCATCCGCGTGCGCATCCTGTAACTGACCGCAATTCTGCCCCCGCCGTATCCTGAACGGCGGGGGCTTTTGCATGTACGGCTCCCCTGCCCGGGGAGCCCTTTGCGTTACCAGCGGGCGTGTTGGACGGCTTTGTCCAGGTCGGCCAGGGTCTTTTCGGCCCCTTTGGCCAGTTTGTGGACGGTTTTGCGCATGGCGCGCTGATCCTGGGTGGCAAGGCAGACGGCGGCAGCGCCTACCGCCATGCCGACGGCGGTGCCGGCCATTGTCGAAAACTGCATGGTGAAGCCTCCTTTTTGGTTTCTCGGGGTTAGGATGCCCCGTGAGGGCGCGGTTATGCGGCGAAATGGGGCGGAAAAATCAGTCAAAAAAGCAGGTTCGCCCAATTCGGACTTTTTTTATGCGGCGGTTTATGGTAGAATAGCAGTGTTGAAAAAGGAACAAACACGAACGAGCAAAGGAATCTGACCATGTCCAGTGCACCCAAAACTGTATTAGCCATCCATGACCTGCCGGGCTTTGGCCGGGCGGCGCTTTCGGTCATCGTGCCGGTGCTGTCCTGCCTGGGCGTGCAGGCAGTGGCACTGCCCACGGCGGTGCTGTCCACCCATACGGGCGGGCTGGGCACCCCGGCAAAGCTCTCGAACCCCGGGTATGGCCCGGCAGCACTGGCCCATTACCAACGGCTGGGGCTGAAATTCGACTGCATCTACTCGGGCTATCTGGCGGATTCCAGCCAGGCCAAGCTGGTGGAGCAGGCGTTTGAGCTGTGGCCCCATGCCTTAAAGGTGGTGGACCCGGTGTTGGGCGACGGCGGGCGGCTGTACAAGGGCCTGGGGGCCGACATGGTGCCCGCGATGTACAGCCTGTGCAGCAAGGCGGATCTGATCGTGCCCAACGTGACCGAAGCCGCACTTTTGCTGGGCGACCCGCTGCCCGGCGTGGGCAGCAGCGAACAGGCGGCGGAGCAAGCCGCGCGGTTGACCCGCATTGCGCCGCAGGTCGTTGTTACCGGTGTGACGGGCATTTCCGGCGGGCGGTGCATCGGCTGCGTGGGCGCAGCCCGCGGCGGACAGGGATACGCGGTCAAAACGCCGCTGATCCCCCGCATGTACCACGGCACCGGAGATATTTTCGGCGCGGTGCTGGTGGGGCGCATCTTGCAGGGCAATGTGCCGCAGGCTGCCGTGCAGGCGGCTGCCGCCTTTGTGAGCGAGTGTATCCGCCAGACGCCCGAGGGCACCGACGAACGCCTGGGCGTGTGGCTGGAAGCTGCCCTGCCCAAACTGATGCAGCAATAAAAACAACGCAAGGATGTTGAGAAATACATATGCCAACTTTGAATATTGTACTGGTTGAGCCGCAGATCCCCCAAAACTCCGGCAATGTCGCGCGCACCTGCGCGGTGACGGGGGCACGGCTGCACCTGGTGGGGCCGATGGGCTTTACCGTGGACGACAAAAAATTAAAGCGCGCCGGGCTTGACTATTGGCACCACCTTGATATAACATATTATAAAGATCTCGATGACTTTTTTGCCAAGAACCAGGGGCCGTTTTTCTACTTCACCTCCAAGGGACCGCGCCGCCATGTGGACGTGCAGTACCCGGACGGCGCGTACCTGGTATTTGGCCGCGAGGACGCGGGCCTGCCGGAAGAACTGCTGGCTGCCCACGAGGAGGACTGCGTGCGCATGCCGATGCGCCGCGGCGAGCGATGCCTGAACCTTTCCAACGCTGTTGCGGTGGGTGCCTATGAGGCTTTGCGGCAATGGGATTTTGCCGACCTGGAGACCCGCGGGCAGCTGACCCGTTATGAATGGAGTGAGGAAGTAGAATGAGCAAGATCGGTTTTTTGACGGATTCCTGTTCCGATATCCCGCAGGAGCTTGCGGACAAATACGGCATTGAGGTGGTGGGCTTCCCCATCAACCTGGATGGCACGGAATATCTGGAACGCAAGGATTTTACCAACGACCAGTTTTACCAGATGATGCGCGATGCCCAGGGCGTGCCGACCACGGCGGCCATTACCCAGCTGCAATGGTGCGAGATCTACGCGCGCTATGTGGATGAGGGCTACACCGACCTTGTGCACCTGAGCATCAACTCGGCAGGGTCCAGCACCTACAATAACGCCATCAAGGCTACTGAAATGCTGGAAGAGGAGCGCCCCGGTCACAAAATGAAGATCCAGATCGTGGACAGCCACAGCTACTCGATGCCTTATGGCTGGTATTTCTGCGAGTGCGCCCGCAAGGTGCGCAACGGCGGCGAGCTTGCCACCTGCGTGGATGAGCTGAAGCGTAAGCTGGACTGTGTAGAAATTTGCCTTGCTGCGTACAGTTTAAAGCAGATGAAAAAATCCGGCCGCGTCAGCGCTGCTGCTGCCGTGGTGGGTGATTTGCTGGGCATCCGCCCCATCATCAGCTTGAACGCCGGTGTGTCCAAGGTCGAGGCCAAGGTGCGCGGCGATGCCGCCGTGCCCGCTGCGATGATCAAGTGGGTGGAAAGCCGCGTTGACTCGATGAGGGACACCCCCTACATGGTGGCCTACACGTCCAGTACTGCCAAGCGGGACGAGCTGGTAAAGCTGTGCAAAAAGGCATTTGGGCATGCACCGCTGATCGTATTCCAGCTGGGCGGCGTGGTCAGCGCCAACACCGGGCCGGACGGTATTGCCATTGTATACGAGGGCAAGCCCCGCAATCTGGAGGCTTACACCCCGCAGCTGCCGTAACGCACTTTAAAAAAACGAGATTTTTGCCGCAGACTCTTGCAAGGGGCTGCGGCTTTTGTTATAATAAGCTTTTGTTGAGCAACTTAGGATTTTAGGCTCCGCCGCAGTCTTTGCGGCGCAAACCGATGGCAGGCTGGCGGTCTGCCGTACGGTCAAAATCTATCCGCCGGAGTATTGTATGAATCAGAAATCCATGTCCGTCAAGCGCCTGGTGCGCTGTGCTGTCATTGCAGCGATCTACGTTGTGTTGTGCCTGGTGCTGCAGCCGTTCTCCTACGGCGCGGTGCAGGTGCGCGTGGCCGAGGCGTTCTGCCTGCTGCCCATCTTTGGCACCGAGTATATCATCGGTGTTACGCTGGGCTGTTTCCTGGCCAACCTGCTGGGCTCGACCGTGATCGACGTCATCTTTGGCACGCTGGCAACGCTGCTGGCCTGCCTGGTCACTTACAAGCTGCGCAATGTGCGCGTCAAAGGTCTGGCTATCCCGGCGTCCTTGCCGCCTGTTATTTCCAATATGTTCATCGTCGGTGCGTTTGAGATCACCTTCTTCTTCTCTGACACGGCCCCGACGATGGCGCTGGCCTGCTTCAACGCCGTGGCGGTCGCTGTCGGCGAACTCATCAGCTGCACGATTTTGGGCGTGGCCCTGGTCAAGCTGATCGAAACCAACGCCAGCCTAAAAAGGATCTTTACAGAAGAATAAGAGGTAACCTATGCGCCCGGAACTGATTTTGTGGGATTGGAACGGTACCCTGTTGGATGATGTGGAACTCTGCGTAGACGCGCTCAACCGTCTGCTGGCAAAGCATGCCTATCCGCAGCGGTACGACCGGAATCAGTACCGGGCGATTTTTGGCTTTCCGATCGAAGAATATTATGTCCGTGCCGGGTTTGATTTCAGCCGCCACAGCTTTGCTATGCTGGCCGAAGAATATATGGACGACTATATCCCCGCCAGTGCCGCCTGCCCGCTGGCGGATGGTGCCATCGAAGCGCTGGATGCGTTCCGCGCGGCGGGGCTGCGGCAGGTGGTGCTGTCGGCCAGCCCGGTGCCGACACTGACCCGCCAGGCCGAGGAACGCCATGTGACCGGCTACTTTGACCGGCTGCTGGGCTTGGGCGATATCTACGCCAAAAGCAAGGTGGAGCTGGGGCTGCGCTTTATGCGGGAGGAGGGCATCGACCCCGCCCGTGCGGTGATGATCGGGGATTCGGTGCATGATTTTGAGGTGGCGCAGGCCATGGGAACGGCCTGTGTGCTGCAATGCAGCGGCCACCAGAACCGGGAAACGCTGGCAGCCACCGGCGCGCCGGTGGCAGAGGGCTTGCGCGAAGCCGCGCCGCTGATTTTGGGGTAAAGGTGCAGGGCGGGCAAAGCAGGATATAAAGGGGAACGTAAAAATGTCTGACCGTGTAAAGGGTGCATGCCTGACAATGGGCGGCGCGGCGTGCTGGGGGGTTTCGGGCTGCATGGGGCAGTACCTGTTCACCCGTGAGAATATGGACTCGACCTGGCTGGTGCCCATCCGGCTGTTTCTGGCCGGGCTGATTTTGTGCGCGTTCTACTTTTGCAGGGACCGCAAGATGCTGTTTGACCCGTGGAACGTCAAGAAAAATCCCCGCAATCTGCTGGATCTGCTGATCTACGGCCTGGCCGGTGTCAGCTGCTGCCAGTTCACCTACTTCCTCACCATCCAGCTTTCCAGCGCGGGCATGGGCACCATTTTACAGGATCTGTCCCCCGTCATCATCCTGCTGGTCGTCTGCATCCAGCAGCGCCGCGGGCCGCGCTTGTTTGAGATCTGCTCTATCCTGCTGGCGCTCATCGGCGTGTTTCTGCTTACGACCCACGGCAGCATGACGGATCTTGCCATCAGCCCGGCTGCGCTGCTTTCCGGTATTGCCAGCGCCTGCTGCGTGGTCATCTACACGATGTGGCCGCGCAAGCTGCAGCAGCAGTACTCTACCCCCATGCTGCAAGGCTGGGCCTTCCTGATGGGCGGCACGATGTTTGCAATCATCTTCCGCCCGTGGGATATGGGCTACGTGCCCAGTGCAATGGGCGTTTTCGGCATCTTTACCGTGGTGGTGCTGGGCAATGTGCTGGCGTTCAGCCTGTATATGTCGGGCGTGCCGCTCATCGGCCCCCAGCGTGCCAGCCTGTACAGTTTTGCCGAGCCTGTCACCGCTGCCATCATCAGCACACTGGTGCTGGGCAGCCCCTTTACCGTGTGGGATGCCCTGGGTTTTGGCTGCATTTTCCTGATGCTGGTGTTGCTGAGCCTGCCCGCCAAGGCCAAAAACTAAATATATTTATAAATACACCCGCGCAGGTTTGACAGCAAGCCCTGTGCGGGTGTATTATAGTAAGGTATGTAAGTGCTATATTGCTGCCCTGTCCCGGGCGGCGGAAAATACAGGGGATTTCTCATATGTCTTTTTTTGAAAAACTGTTTGGTTCCTTCTCGGACAAGGAGCTCAAGCGCATCAACCCGCTGATGGACAAAGTCCTGGCCCTCGAGCCCGAGATGCAGAAGCTGACCGACGAGGAGCTGCAAGCCAAGACTGCCGAGTTCAAGGCGCGCCTGGAAAAAGGCGAAACGCTCGACGACCTGCTGCCCGAAGCGTTCGCCGTCTGCCGCGAGGCCGACTGGCGCGTGCTGGGCATGAAGCCCTACCCCGTGCAGATCATCGGCGGCATCGTGCTGCACCGCGCCTGCATCGCCGAGATGCAGACCGGTGAAGGCAAAACGCTGGTTGCCACCATGCCCGTTTACCTCAACGCCCTGACCGGCCGCGGCGTGCATGTTGTCACCGTCAACGATTACCTGGCCCGCCGCGACAGTGAGTGGATGGGCAAGGTCTACCGTTTCCTGGGCCTGACCGTCGGTCTGGTCGTACACGGCGTCGAAGCCAACGACCGCAAGGCTGCGTACGAGGCTGACGTTACCTACGGCACCAACAACGAGTTTGGCTTTGACTACCTGCGCGATAATATGGTCGTTTACAAGGCCAATATGGTGCAGCGCGGCCACGCCTACGCCATCGTCGACGAGGTCGACTCCATCCTGATCGACGAGGCCCGTACCCCGCTGATCATCAGCGGCAAGGGCGAGGATTCCAGCGTGATGTACAAGCGCGCGGACGATTTTGCCAAGACGCTGAAAAAGAGCGTTATCGTTGAGCTGGACGACAAAGTTGCGGCTGAGGAACAGGTCGACGGCGATTACGTCGTGGACGAAAAGCGCAAGACCGCTACCCTGACCGAGTCCGGCGTGCAGAAAGCGGAAGCGTTCTTCCATGTGGAAAACCTGGCCGACGCCGATAATATGTCCCTGCGCCACTACATTGACGGTGCCATCAAGGCCCGCGGCGTTATGCACCGCGATATTGACTACATCGTCAAAGAAGGCGAAGTCATCATCGTCGATGAGTTCACCGGCCGTCTGATGTATGGCCGCCGCTTCAACGATGGTCTGCATCAGGCCATCGAGGCGAAAGAAGGCGTGACCGTTGCCGCCGAGAGCAAGACGCTGGCGACTGTCACCTTCCAGAACTACTTCCGCATGTATGACAAGCTGGCCGGTATGACCGGTACGGCTTCCACCGAAGCCGACGAGTTCAGCGAGATCTACGGCCTGAACATTGTCAGCATCCCCACGAACAAGCCCCGCGCCCGTAAGGACCTGCCGGACAGCGTCTACAAGACCGTCAACGGCAAGTACAACGCCGTTATTGAGCAGGTGGCCGAGTGCCACGCCAAGGGCCAGCCTGTTCTGGTCGGCACTGTCAGTGTTGAGAAGAGCGAGGCGCTCTCCAAACTGCTGAAGAAAAAGGGCATCGAGCATAACGTGCTGAACGCCAAGCAGCACGAGCGCGAGGCCGAGATCGTTGCCCAGGCCGGTAAGCAGGGCGCTGTGACCATCGCCACCAACATGGCAGGCCGTGGTACCGATATCATGCTGGGCGGCAACGTGCCCTACATGGCTAAAGCAGCCCTGCGCAAAGAACTGAGCCGCGAGCTGACCAAGGACCTGGCCCAGCTGAAAGACGAGTACGAGCACGCCAAGGCCCGCGCCAAGGCTGCCGGTACCGAGCTGCCCACCCCGCCCGAGGAAACCATCGACGCCCGCCTGGAACACCTGATGACCGAGTGCGACGGCCACGCCGACACTGACGATACCGCTGTGCTGAACGCCCGCAAGCGCTTTGAAGAGCTGTGCGAGGAGTTTGCGCCGGAGGTCAAGCGCGAAGCTGCCGCTGTGCGTGAGGCAGGCGGCCTGTTCATCATCGGCACCGAGCGCCACGAGAGCCGCCGTATCGACAACCAGCTGCGCGGCCGTGCAGGCCGTC
>ERZ827117.1456-NODE-1456-length-17672-cov-2.773968_pt1 | contig 17672 bp, 14 predicted proteins | sample MGYA00519920_ERZ827117 | MGnify/ENA primary metagenome ERZ827117 (study PRJEB31778, sample SAMEA3449260) | human gut metagenome | biome: human gut; feature: human-associated habitat; material: faeces | place: United Kingdom | collected 2010/2012 ...
TTCCTCATTGGCGTTTCTTGGTATATGCTGTGTGATTGTCATGCTTGCAGGGTATCTGACAATTTACAATATATTTCAGATATCAGTTTATAAGGATATTGCACAGTATGGAATCTTAAATATGATAGGAGCAACGAAAAAGCATTTTGCAAAAATTATTCGGATGCAGTCTCTTATTTTGAGTGTGATAGCAATTCCAATAGGACTTGTTATTGGGCATTTTGCAGGAATGTATTTTTTGCCAAAGTTTATGAGGTTGAGTGTTGGAAAATATGCAGATGCAGTTGGAAAAGTATCGATAGAGCCAGGTATTTATTTGATTAGTGCATTGCTAGTATTTGTTACGGTGGCAATAAGCTGTAGAAAACCTGCCAAGACAGCAGCTGGTGTCACGCCAGTTGAAGCTGTTCGTTTTGATGTGTCTTGCAACGGGAATGTAAAGACAAAGAAAAGCAGTAAAAGACCTACGATTGCATTTTTGGCGTATGAGAATGTATTTAAGGATAAAAAGAAAGCAATTTTGACGATAATGTCTATGACAATGTCATGTGTACTTTTTATGTGTGTATTCTCATTTGCCAATAGTTTTAGTATTGAGAAGTATGTTGGAAAAACAGCTTTGGGAGATGTTCAGTTGCTCAATAAAAATTGGAATAGTAATAATCCAGAAATATCAAAGGATGGAATAATTGATTATGCGATAAAATATGATGTTTATCAGGAAGTGAAGAATGTAGAAGGTGTAAAGGATGCATATAAGGTGTATTATAAATCGGATATTGATAAAGCAAGTAAAAGTATGATTCAAAAGATGACTGAATATTTAAAACAAGGCGAACTGGATGAATCCGACGATACGCTTGCAGAGGTGCTGTCGGGGAAAAAGTCACTGTCGGAAAATCGATATTTTATCAGTGAGGGATTGTTAGATGATTTGAAAGTTGTAAAAGGTAAAATTGATAAAGAAAAATTTTTATCAGGCAAATATGTTATCGAAGCCCGAACAGAGGGAAATAAAAATGCGTTAAACTATTGCAATATAGGAGATAAGATTTCAATGAGCTATCCTGATATTACATCCAAGAGTATTCAGGATGGCGATTACAAGGCATATACTAAAAATTTGCAAACAGAGCGTACTGTAATGGCAATTGTGGATATTCCTTATAATATGTTTCCAACCTACAGAACGAGCAATGCGTTTATTACGATTTCATCGTTGAAGGATTTGAAGACAATTGGATTGCAGTCGGAGCTTACCAGTGTGATATTGGATGTGGATTCCATATATTCAACAAGCGTAAATGATTGGGCAGACAGTTATATTTCAAAATCGAATTTGAATATGGATTATGTATCGAAAAAGTCAATGGAAAAGAATTATGAAGGACTTGTTAGTACCGTGAAGATAAAAGGCGGTGGACTTAGTTTTATCGTTGCATTGATTGGAATTTTAAACTATGCCAACACATTTATAACAGGGATTATCAGCAGACGAAAAGAATTTGGAATGTTAAGAAGTATTGGGACAACGCAGGAACAGTTAAAGGAACTGTTACTATTTGAAAATATGTATCAGGTAGCATATATATCGGTATTGGGAATTGTGATTGGAACAGGCTCATCTTATCTATGTATTCAATTGATTTCTAATATGATGGATTTTTTCGTCTATCGTGTAGCAATTGTGCCAATTATATTTGAAATTGCATTATTTATTGTGATTGGGGTAGCATTATCAATGTGGGGATATCGTTTGAATAAAGGAAGTATAGTGGAGGCAATACGCGAATAGAAAGATGTTGATGTGGTTGGAAGTAAAATGACAACGCAGATTGGAAAAAATTATTGATACATATTCATATGATTATAAAAGAATAGGTTTCAGTAATTATTCTACTTATTATGTAGGAAGCTGGGGATTTTAATCGTTACAAGTAGAGAAAATAATAATGCTTGCTTTAATTACAAACTTGACAGTAGAAAATCATGAGAGTATCATTAGTACTATGTGAAGTTAAAAAATTCACCCGATAAATTAAAGGGTTATGAAAGGAAGTATTGTTATGGCAAAAAAAGACATCGATTGGAATAATCTTGGATTTGGTTATGTAAAGACAGACAAAAGATATGTGTCAAACTTCAAAAATGGTGCATGGGATGACGGGGCTCTTATAGATGATGATATGATCACAATTAGTGAGTGCGCATGTGTTCTCCAGTATGCACAGACTGTATTTGAAGGTTTGAAGGCATATACTACAGAGGATGGCAGAGTTGTCTGCTTTAGACCAGACTTAAACGCTGCGCGTCTTGCAGATTCTGCAAGAAGACTTGAGATGCCGGTATTCCCAGAGGACAGATTCGTAGATGCAATCAAACAGGTCGTAGCAGCAAATATTGATTATGTACCACCATATGGCTCAGGTGCAACATTATATATTCGTCCTTATATGTTTGGTAGTGATGCTATTATTGGTGTAAAACCTGCCAATGAATATCAGTTCAGAGTATTTACAACACCTGTAGGACCTTACTTTAAAGGTGGCGCAAAACCTATTACTATCCGTGTAAGTGATTTTGACAGAGCTGCTCCTCATGGAACAGGTCATATCAAGGCAGGACTTAACTACGCTATGAGTCTTCATGCTATAGTTGATGCACATCAGAAAGGTTTTGATGAGAATGTTTATCTTGATGCTGCTTCTCGTACAAAGATTGAAGAGACAGGTGGAGCAAACCTTATCTTTATAACAAAAGACGGTAAGTTTGTTACTCCTAAGTCAAATAGTATTCTTCCGTCGATTACACGCCGTTCATTAGAGGTTGTTGCAAAAGATTACCTTGGAATGGAAGTTGAAGAAAGAGAAGTATATCTTGATGAAGTTAAAGACTTTGCTGAGTGTGGTCTTTGCGGAACAGCAGCAGTTATCTCTCCAGTAGGAAAGATTGTTGACCATGGCAAAGAGATTTGTTTCCCAAGCGGAATGGAGAAGATGGGACCAAAGACAAAGGAACTTTATGATACACTTACAGGTATCCAGATGGGTAGAATAGAAGCTCCTGAAGGATGGATTAAAGTTATCAGATAAGCCGGATAAATAAAATATACTATACATATAGAAAACATTCTAATGCCACGGATTGCTTCATTGTTGTACAGTTTTTGCAATCCTGCAAACATCATATACAATAATTATAAAAGCAGACAAAATCGCTGTAATTCTTTATTTTAAGGGATGCAGCGATTTTTCAGACTTATATGATAATATATAAAATGGTATTTAAAGTAAATAGTGTTAAAGCTATTAAATTAAAAAGTTATATTGTGAATTTTGGTTATTATTTCAAGAATGGATTTTGAAAGGAGGATTTTTCTGATGAAGAAAATTGTTTTAACCGGAGGGGGAACAGCCGGTCATGTCACTCCAAATATTGCACTCATACCTGAATTGAAGAAAGCAGGATATGAGATTTACTATATAGGTTCCTATGACGGTATAGAGAAAAAACTGATTGAAAAATTGGGAATTCCTTATTATGGTATATCAAGCGGAAAACTGCGCAGATACATAGACCTTAAAAATCTCAGTGACCCGTTTAAGGTACTTAAAGGACTTGCACAGGCAAGACATCTGCTTAAAAAGATTAAACCTGATGTAGTATTCTCAAAGGGTGGTTTTGTATCTGTTCCTGTTGTTGTGGCTGCCAAGTCACGCAGAATTCCGTGTATTATACATGAGTCGGATATGACACCGGGACTTGCAAATAAAATTTGCATTCCGTGTGCGGTAAGGGTTTGTACAAACTTTCCTGAGACACTCAAACATCTGCCGGCAGAAAAGGCTGTGCTCACAGGTTCACCTATAAGAGAAGAACTTTTTAAGGGAAGTAAAGAAAAGGGACTTGAGTTTTGCGGATTTGACGATTCAAAACCTGTTGTTCTTATAATTGGAGGAAGTCTGGGTGCAGTTGCAGTAAACAATGCCGTGAGAGGAATTCTTCCTGAGCTGTTGAAAAAATTTCAGGTTATACATCTTTGTGGAAAAGGAAAGAAAGATGAAAAGCTTGACGGTACTAAGGGATATGTGCAGTATGAGTATATAAGTGAAGAACTTCCGGATTTAATGGCGGCATCAGACATTATGATATCGCGTGCCGGAGCAAATGCCATATGTGAAATTCTCGCACTTAAAAAGCCGAATATACTTATACCTCTTTCAGCACAGGCAAGCCGTGGGGACCAGATATTAAATGCTGCATCATTTGAAAAGCTTGGATATAGTATTGTTATTCAGGAAGAAGATGTAACTAACGAAAAATTATTGAAAGCAGTAAATGAAGCATTTGATAATAAAGAAAAATATATCGCGGCAATGAATAAGAGTCAGCTTAATAATTCAATTGAGAAGATTGTCGGTCTTATAAACAGTGCGGCTAAGTAGTTGCCGCTTACAATATGATTGTGTTTGGCATTGTTAAATGTATGGGAGGAAATAAAAAGTGAGTAACAATTTACCAAAGGATTCGGTTATGCTGCTTAGTTATATAAATACACAACTCAGGGATTTTTATCCTAATCTTGATGAGTTGTGTAAAACATTGGATGTTGATAAAGATGAACTTGAGAACAAACTTGCAGCGATTGATTACCGATACAATGCGGAATTGAATAAGTTTGTATAGGGATGGCATATTTATGGATTTTCAGAAAGTCATAGGATTTCCTGTGACATCTCTGGAAACCCACATTGACATTCCGGGACCATGGTTTCCAAATGGTCTTGTGTGAAAACCAAATTTTTCGTAAAAACTTTCACGATGGTATGCAGCCATCAGGCTTACCATTACAGTTTCGCCGGCTACGACGTCTTTTTGTATATAATCGAGTTCACGGCGTATGAGTTCTGTTCCTATGTGACAGCCCTGATAGTCCGGATGTACGATAACATCTGTTATGAAATATGTATAACCGCCGTCGCTGACTATCCTTGCCATGCCGACAGGTTTGCCGTCACAGACAGCTACACAGAGATAAAAAGAATTTTTCAGGGCAATAGCAGCTCTCTTTTCAGTTACATTTATCCAGTTTACGGATTTTCTGAGTGCATTATAATCTTCGACACTTATATTATTTATATACGTTATTTCTTTTTGATTATCCATAGTATCCCTCATTTCCGAGCAGTTTATTAAGATTGCAACAGTATTCTGTATCATATAAAATGCAGTTTGCTAATACTGATACAATATTCTGCATCATATAAAATATAGTTTACCACAATAATGTCTGTTTGAGTTATTTATTTGTTTTTTAGTAATATTTTTTATATGAGTGAATAAAATATTATTAAAACAATAACATGTAGCGAGTAAAATTAAGGAGATTTCTATGGACTTGAAAACAGCACAGATAACTTCAAATCAAATAGTCTGCCACAGTGACACTCAGATTACACTTGAAAACGATATGAATGTTCCTGATAGCAAACCTGATATAGATAAGATTATCAAGATTGAAGGAAATATATCATCAAATTCTGTTTCAGCACTTGAAGGAAAGGTAAATGTAAAAGGAACCCTCGATTATTTTATTTTGTATGCAAGTAATAATGATATTGTACCTATACATAATCTTTCCGGAAGTATAAATTTTGATGAGTCTGTAGGGCTTGACAATGTGTCTGAGGGGGACGAGATAAATTGTCATTTTGAAATTGATGATTGTCAGGCAAATCTTATAAATTCAAGAAAACTCAGTATAAATGCTATTATAGGAATACATTGCTGCAAACCTAAAAGTGTTTATTATGAAGCGGTTTCTTCAATGGCGTCTGATGATGAGACGGACAATTTGAATTTAGATGGTTTATATTCAAAAATGAAAACGGTTACATATACACATCTGGTAATTCAAAAAAATGATATTCACAGGATTTTTGAGGAATTGACTCTTCCGAAGGCAAAGCCAAGTATTGCATCAGTGCTGTATTACAATATAAGACCGTTAAACATTCAGACAAAGGTCGTCGAAGACGGTGTAAGACTTATGGGTGATTTGAATGTATTTGTTCTTTACACACCTGAAAACGAGGAGAGAAGCCTTGAATATTTTGAGACGGAAGTTTCATTTGATGAAATTATAAACTGCAATGATTGCAACGAGGATATGATTCCTGATATTGATGTCAGTGTCGGAACAAGGGAATTATCATCAAAACCGGATGAGGATGGTGAAAACAGAATTGTAAATTTCGAGCTTACGCTTAAATTGCAGATGAAGTTTTATGAAAACAGGGAAGCGCAGATACTCGATGATGCGTATTCAACTGCTATGGAACTTGAACCTGTCAAGGAAAAAATGCTGTTGAATAAACTTATTATGAAAAATCAGAGTTCGCTTCGTCTTTCAGAGCAGATTTCACTTGAAAGTCCGGATAAAATATTGCAGATATGTAATGCGACAGGAAAAATAACAATAGATGAGCAGCAGATTGTTGATGGCGGAATACATTTAGACGGTGTGCTTTTGCTTGATATTCTTTATATGACAGAGAATGATGCAAGTCCGTTATCGATAGAGAGAGCTGTTCTGCCATTTAGCCATATCATAGAAATTGATAACTTAAGCACTGATTGTTACTATGAATTACAGTTTGATATAAATAATATAAATGTTATTATGATTGACAGTTCGGAACTTGAAGTTAAGGTCAATATAACATTGTGTGCTATTGCATTTTCAAGTTTTGATGAAAGTTTTGTATCGGATATTGTGACAGCACCTCTTGACTTTGAACAGCTTCATAAGCTTCCGGGAATAGTAGGTTATTATGCGGCGGCGGATACGCCCGTTTGGGATATAGCAAAAAAATACCGCACAACCGTTAAAAGCATAATGGATTTGAATGAAATTAACGGTGATACGGTTCACAAGGGAGATAAACTGCTTTTGCTTAAAATGGTTGAGGGTATTTAACGTATAATAAATTTATGTTGTTGTCTTCTTAATTAAATATATGGGTGTGCTCTTAGCAGGATTGAAATTTTTTCCTGTATTCCATAGGAGTACACCCAAATTTTTTTAGGAAAATCTTGGAAAAGTAACTCAGGTGGTTATATCCGCAGGAAGTAGCGATTGAAGTAATGCTGTATGAGGTTGTTTTTAGCAAATTACAGCTTAGCTCCATGCGGTAAGCATTAAGATACGCTACAGGAGACTGCTGCATGTATTTTTTGAATATCTGACAGCACTTGCTGCGGCTGATATTGCCGGCGGCAGCTATGTCTTCAAGGTCAATATTGTCATAATAGTGCAGCATTATGTATGTTATCATTTTTTTTTGAATATGAATGTCATTATTTTGTGACACGGGGTCAATATAAAGTTTTGAGTCGGTATTTTTATAAATTTCATTCCAAATAATGTAAAAGTTTCCGATAACTTCATAATCATTCATAAGTCCCGATTGATATTTTTTGTACAGATTTGTGAGGTGTGTGCCCGGAAAACCTGTATTAAATTCGGAGTGTGGAAAATACCAATATTCTATTACTGGCGTTGTGATTATGGGTTTTACATATTTTTCATACATAAAAATATTTGATTTTAGCAGATTTGGATGAAAGAGCATACATGTAAAGATACACTCCTTGTTGTGAGTGGCATATCCAAAATGCATCTGATGAGAATTTACGATTACCGTGTCTCCGGCCTTTAAATGAAGGATTTTCCCATTTATATCGTACATCATTTCACCGTCAAAAACATATATGATTTCAATGTCATCATGCCAATGGCACAGGGCTCTCATATCAGTAAAGTTTGAAAGCTTTCGTGACTGAATTGTATATGGAATATCAGGGGAATCATATTGAATGATTTCCGCTGCATTTTGTAATATTTTTATATCGAGCATAAATTTTGCTGCCCCTTTCATTTATCAAAACATCTAATATAAATAATGTTAGGGTCAAGCCACCAGATAGCAATTTGTATGTAAACATACATTGCTATCTGCTTTTGCCCCTTGCATCATATAAATTGTATCATATTACAAACTGATACAAAAGTATAAAAAACTGATACTTTCGTGATAGTAGTTTTTTGTGTCTCGTTTTATGATAGAAGTAAACAGAGAAAGGAAGGGTAGTATTTATGAGAAAATACGGAAAAAAATTATTAGGCTTACTTTTAGCTGCCTCTTTGTTAGTGACAGGTGTCAATGTTTCCGGTGTAAATTCATCTAAAGCAAGTGCGGCAGATGATTCGCAGAGAAATAATACAAATGTTGTAAAAGATGGAAAGCTTTCAGACAGTAACTTGACAACAGAGCATTTATCAGCAAACGGTATCAAAACAAAAGATAACGGTCTGATGCGTGCAAATATTTCTTCAAAAGAGTTCATGACAAAGGATGGTATGGGTCTTGGATGGAACTTAGGTAATCAGTTGGAGGAAAGCAATGTATCGGGTTACCGTAAAACTGTTGAAGAGTGTGAGACAAATGCAGGAAATCCTGTTGCTACACAGAAAACCTTTGACGGATTAAAGAAAACAGGCGTAAATACAGTTCGTGTACCTGTGGCTTGGTCAAATTTCCTTACTATGGAAATTCCAAAGGAAGACGGAACTGTTGAGAAAGTAACAGGTGCAAATAACATGTACAAGGCTGTAGATGCTATCAACACACCTATGGAGGGTGTTACACCTGCTACTGAGGATACATATTACCGCATAAGCACAGAGCTTATGGATCGTATTGAAACAGTAATCAACTACGGATTAAATGACGGAATGTACATTATCTTTAACATCCACTGGGACGGCGGATGGTGGGGAATGTTCGGTGCTGAAGAATGGGATGGTACTCCATTGGCAAAGACAGACATGAAGAAAAATCCAATCCGTTATCAGGCATATAAAAAGTATACAGATATTTGGAAACAGCTTTCTGAGCGTTTCAAAGAATATTCAGACCATGTAATTTTTGAGGGCGCAAACGAAGAGTTGTCAGGACGTTTAAATGATGACTTCAGAGACCCAAGCAAAGCACAGAATGACCAGACAGGTAAACTTCCTAAAGATGGAGACCAGATTTATCAGATGGTCAATGAAATCAACCAGACATTTGTTGATATTGTCCGTGCATCAGGCGGAAACAATGCATATCGTCAGCTTTTGGTTCCGGGTACAGGTAATGAGTCATGTGTAATCGGCGGATATGAGGGAGATACATATGTGAATGACGGTGTTATGGATGAGCGTTTCCATATGCCAAATGACCCGGCCGAAGAATTGACAGGAAAGAAAAAAATGAGCATTTCTGTTCATTATTATGACCCTACTGTATACGGTATCTCAGCTACAGTTACAACTCCTTGGGGCTATCAGGATACATGGGGAACAGAGCAGGATAAAAAGGATATGGATAACAATCTCAGCCGTCTTGTTCCTAAGTTTTCTGACCAGGGTTACGGCGTTATCCTTGGTGAATGTGGATGTGTTAAGGGATACAAAGATGGTGTAACAGACTATGCGGACACTATTTTCAAATTAGCATTGGAAAAAGGTATGTGCCCTGTATGGTGGGATGAAGGACATTACTATGACCGTTCTAAGGGTTACTGGTCTTATGTAGACCTTGGAGAGTCATTCATGAAAGTTTACGGTATCACATTAGACCCTGTTGCAGACAAAGAGTTCATTAACCCTAAGCCATTCTATACAGGAATTAAATCTGTTCCATATACAGAGAACCAGAACCCTAAGGTTGTTGCAACTTGGGAAGGTGAGTTCATGAGACACACCAATGCAGAGACTTCTGAACTTCTGATTCAGACTCGTCCTAATGATGTTACACAGTTTGTAAATGACAATGGCGGTATCGAAATCGGTATTAAGAAAACAACTAAAGAGGACAATTTGAAAGCAGTTATCGACCAGGTATGCTGGAACATTTCGGTGACAACAGACTGGTCTAAGATTAAAGAGCCTTGTGTAAGAGTTTATCCAATGAATAACGATATTAGTAACAGTGCCGACCTTCAGCTTGGTTACATCGGTGCATACAAAGCTACAGATACAGGTGTATTAAACGGTAAGCATGAAGTTGGAGACATGAAGGGTATTGTTAAATATGATGTAGATTACATGCCTGACTGCAATCAGATATGGAAAGACAAATATGTTCAGCTTGACAAAGAAGCGTTGACAGATCTGCCTTGGCTCTGGGTAACAACAAACACTTATATCGGTGCTTCTTATGTTAAAATTGAAATCTGTGATGCCGCATACAATGCAGACGGTTCTGTATACGGCAAACAGCAGACAAATAATAATAATAATACAACAAAGGCTACAGTTAAGAAGATTACTAAGAGTGTTAAGGTTAAGAAGAGCGTCAAAGTTAAAGTTCGCTCTAATAAGACTGAGAAAGTTACAGTTAAGGTGGCAAAGAAGTCTATCGCTACAGCATCACTTAGCGGAAATAATGTTGTAATCAAGGGTAAGAAGAAAGGTACTACAGTTGTTACTGTTACTACTAAGAAAAAGATTTACAAGATTACGGTTAAAGTAAAAAAATAGGATATTAGCACGAAAAAAATAATTATTCGTTGTACCGGAATATATCTGATTGCATAAAATATGCATCTAGTGTAAAATGAATACAGAAGCGGGTTAAATTACTTGTACAGGTAAATTTAGCTATGCTTCTGTATTTTTGTATTCTAAAGTTTTTTATCCTGAAAGGAGGATGAAGTTATATGAAATATGACATTATAATTGTAGGTGCCGGTCCGGGAGGAATTTTTGCATCATATGAACTTGTAAAGAAAAATCCTGAAGTTAATGTTGCCGTATTTGAAACCGGTCATTCTCTTGAAAAACGAGTTTGTCCTATAGATGGAGATAAGATAAAAAGCTGTATAAATTGTAAAAGCTGTTCAATAATGAACGGTTTTGGAGGTGCAGGAGCTTTCTCGGATGGAAAATATAATATAACAAATCAGTTTGGCGGTACACTGTACGAATATATAGGAAAAAATAAAGCACTTGACCTTATGTATTATGTTGACGAATTGAATCTTAAATATGGCGGAGAGGGAACAAAACTTTACTCTACTGCAAATACTGAGATAAAAAAATTATGTGTGCAGAACGGACTTCATCTGCTCGATGCATCAGTGAGACATTTGGGAACAGATAAGAACTATGTTGTTCTTGAAAATCTTTATGCTGAACTCAAAGATAAGGTAGATTTTTATTTTGATACACCTGTAGACAGCGTTTTGCAGAATGGAGACGGTTATATCATAAAAACTGCAAAGGGTGATTATGAGTGTGATAAATGTATAATTTCAGCCGGAAGAAGCGGAAGTAAATGGATGGAAAAAGTCTGTTCAGAGCTTAATATTCCGACCAAATCAAATCGTGTTGACATCGGCGTGAGAGTTGAACTTCCGGCGGAAGTATTTTCACACCTTACGGATGAACTTTATGAGAGCAAAATTGTTTACAGAACGGCAAAATTTGAAGATTTGGTTCGTACATTCTGTATGAATCCGCATGGAGTTGTCGTAAATGAAAATACAAACGGAATAGTTACGGTAAACGGTCACAGTTATGAAGACCCAAGCAAACATACTGAAAACACAAACTTTGCGCTTTTGGTTGCAAAACATTTTTCAGAGCCGTTCAGAGACAGCAATGGATATGGGGAAAGTATAGCAAAACTTTCAAATATGCTTGGCGGAGGTGTTCTGGTTCAGAGATTTGGTGACCTTATAAGAGGCAGAAGAAGCAATGCAACACGTATAGCAGAAGGCTTTGTGACACCTACGCTTTCTGCAACACCGGGTGATTTGAGTCTTGTAATGCCAAAGAGAATACTTGACGGAATAATTGAAATGATTTATGCACTTGATAAAATTGCGCCGGGAACAGCAAACGATGATACACTTTTATATGGTGTTGAAGTTAAGTTCTACAATATGGAAGTTGAGATTGATGAAAATCTTGAAACTCCGCTTAAGGGACTTTATGTTATCGGTGACTGCAGCGGTGTGACACATTCACTGTCTCATGCGTCAGCAAGCGGTGTTCACGTTGCAAGAGCTATTGCAGGTGAATAATGTGATACAAGGTTTAAAATATCTGTTGACCTAAATATCATATTACAAAAATATCACGAAGCGAGGAATACAAATGGCAGAAAATTATTCATTTTTTTCAAATAAAAAATGCGAATATTTTCCATGTCACAAGGTATCAGATAAAATAGCAGAAGAGGACTTTAATTGCCTTTTCTGCTATTGTCCTTTATATCTTAAAAAAAGATGTCCCGGAAATCCTGTTTATCTTGTGACAGCTAATGGAGAGAAAATAAAAGATTGTTCAGAATGTACTTTTCCGCACAGGGCAGCCAATTACGGCAAAGTGCTTGAGTGTCTTATGGAGAAAGATGAGATACTTGAAGTGGAAATAAATGAGCTGATTGTGGATATGGAAGCAGAAATTGAGAAGTCTTGTGGATTTGACACAATGGATGCGGAGATGAAGAGACAGCATAAAGAAATCATAAGTGCATCATATGACAAATTTTTTATTGGAAAAAAAATAGAAGTTTTATTGAAACAATTGGATAAGAGTGTTGTTACATCGGAGAGATTTGTGTTTGGAGAAGAAAAAATAAAATGTAATGCACTCGAGAGAATGAATGTAAAAGACGGAGACATAGACTGCATTTATCTTTATACATTTGGAATAAAGGAAATTGATGAGAGTAAATTAAAAGAAAGTTCTCTTCTTGAAAAATATTATGTTGAATGTTTAATGATAGCAGCGACAGATGTACTTAGAGACTGGCTTAGGAAGTATATAGAGAGAAAGCATAGCGTAAGACATAAAAAGTATGTATCGGACTCTTTCGGACCGGGATTTTATGGAATGGATGTAGATGCGGTTCCAAAGCTTGTAAAGCTGATAGATGGTGAAAAGGTTGGAGTTTCCACTGATGAAAACGGAAATATGCATCCGGTAAAAAGCTGTATAGGAATTTTTATTGTGACAAAAAAGGAGTGCGTGGAAAGAATTAAGGATTGTGCATTTTGTATCGGGAATAAGGGCGGCTGTGCGGTATGTCGTGGAAAAATGGTGTGAAGAATTTGGAATAAACAGTAGATGCATAGCAGCGGCTGACAGCTTTATGAATGTAGGAGATGAAAAGCTAAACTGTTACAAAATTTGGATATATCTGTAAAAAAATGGTTGCAATCAAAAATGACTTGTGCTATACTGCAAAGCATGACGAAGATGTCTAAAGCTTGAGAAAGCTCTAGGCATCTTTTTTGCTTTTTAGAAAATATATTTTGGGAAGAGAGGTAAAGTTTTATGAATTCAGGTGATACAGCGTTTATGCTCATTTGTACGGCATTTGTGTTTTTTATGACACCGGGACTTGCATTTTTTTACGGAGGTCTTGTAAGGAGAAAAAATGTATGTAATACAATGATGGCGTGTGTTTCAATTATGGGACTTTCAGTTGTAATGTGGACATTGTTTGGTTATTCTCTTGCTTTTGGAGGCAATCATGGAGGAATTATAGGTGATTTAAGATGTCGGAATGAAACCGGGTCCATATGCGGATACAATACCGCATCTTGTATTCTGTGCATTTCAGATGATGTTTGCCATGATAACACCTGCACTTATAACAGGTTCTCTTGTTGGAAGAATGAAATTTAAGGCATTATTTATATTTGTTGCAATATGGTCAGTAATAGTTTATTATCCGATGGCTCATATGGTATGGGGTGAAGGAGGACTTCTCGCAGCAATGGGTTCTGTCGATTTTGCAGGCGGAGATGTGGTACATATCAGTTCAGGTGTGAGTGCACTTGTACTTGCGATTATTCTTGGCAGACGACGCGGTTATGAGGTTACGACATACCGTATTCACAATATTCCGTTTGTTGTGCTTGGAGCATCACTTCTTTGGTTTGGATGGTTTGGATTCAATGCGGGAAGTTCACTTAAAGCAGACGGACTTGCAGCTCATGCGTTTATGACATCGGCAATTTCAGCAGCTTCAGCACTTCTTTCATGGATGCTTATTGATACTGTTATCAGTAAAAAGACAACACTCGTCGGAGCAAGTACAGGTCTTGTTGTAGGGCTTGTGGCAATCACACCGGGAGCAGGTTTTGTGCCAATTTGGGCTTCATTTATCATCGGAGCACTTGTAAGTCCGATTTGCTATTTTGGTGTGGCACTTATAAAGAAAAAGCTTAAAATAGATGATGCGCTTGATGCTTTTGGATGTCATGGTATCGGTGGTATCTGGGGAGGAATTGCAACAGGTATATTTACACAGAAATCAATAAACAGCACAGCAAAATGGGACGGACTTATATTTGGTGATTATCACTTGTTTGTTGCACAGATAGCTGGTATTCTTGTAACAGCGGCTGTAGCAGTTGTGGGAACTTTAATATGCGTAGCAATTGTAAGATTATTTACACCGCTTCGTGTTGATAAGCGTGAGGAACAGCTTGGACTTGATATTTCACAGCACGGCGAGAGTGCTTATCCAAGTTTCAACGGACTTGACCAGTAAAGAGTGTGTATGTCTAGGAGGATGATATATATGATGATTAAAATAGATGCTTTTATAAGAGAAGAAAAGTTTGAGGATGTAAAAGCTGCATTAAATTCAATAGGTGTAAATGGAATGACTGTTTCACAGGTTATGGGATGTGGAATCCAGCGAGGATATAAAGAGGTTGTAAGAGGTATGCAGGTTGACATGCAGATGCAGCCTAAGATTAAATTTGAGATTGTTGTCTCATCAGAAGAATGGGAAGAAAAGACGATAAATGCCATTCAGGAAGCGGCATTTACGGGAGAGACAGGTGACGGAAAGATTTTCAGCTATGAGATAAGAACAGCTCAGAAAATCAGAACAAAGGAAACAGGCTACGACGCTATTCAGGCAACTGAATAATATGATGCAAGGGTCAAAATACCTTTTGATCCCAAAATATCATAATATTATTTTATACAATTCATTTTATAAAAGGGTACTTCTTTAAAGAGGTACTCTTTTACTTTGCAAAATATTTGTCATATAGTGTTATCTGTTAGAATTGTTCTGAACATTTGAAATTTCTGTTAAAAAAATCAGAAGGAACAGATACTGGAAGATTTTCGTTACCGGAATTCCTTCCTTTTTGCAGGATTAAATTCCAACCTGCTGTGGAATTTAACTTTGCAAGTAAGTACTTGTAAAAAAAATTGATAGATTTCGGAATCTGCTTACCTTTTTGAGTTGCTTATGTTATACTTTTATTCATAGTATGAGCCTCTAGAAGTATGATTTTTTCTGAACAAGTCATTTATACCAAAATTAGATTGTTTCGTGCTATATTCATGCCAGATATTATTGGATTTTCAAGGTGCATAGGCACTTATTCAAGTGCGAAGTTTAAGTAAATAATAAATGGAGAATTATTATGAAATACGAAAAATTGACATTAGAAATAATTGAATTTTTACAAAAATGGGGCGTGTGGGAGTGTACTCTAATATTTGCAGATGGAAATATGTGGGCTTACAGTTCTGATAAAGCCGATACTTATAATGCAATACCCTATGTAAAATTTGAAAAGAATGTTGATTCAACAAAGTATACAAGCAAGGATGGGGAAAACTTTTCCAACCCTGAGCGTTTGTTTGATATGGTGTTTGATAGTTCACTGCACACATTGCTTGCAGATGGAGAGTATGAAGTAAACGGCAGTGATTTATCTTACGATGCTTGGAAAGAAATATTTCAGCATACAGATTTAGTCAATGAATATACTAATGATAATTATGATGTTTACGATGCTGAAGATGTCTTTCAAAAAATAGTATTTTCAAATGAAAGTGACTCTCTAGTGTGGAATACTCTTGAATTTGATTCGTGGGATGATTATCTAAAATATTTCGGAGTAGATAATTATTATAAAAACTGTAATAATAAATCTACAGACGGATATGAAATATTAAGTATAGATGATATAATGCCATTATGGGAAAAATTATCTGAAATTGCAAAGAATGAAATCAGAAATACATATAAGTCTGAGAGATTGTATTTACCTAAAATAGCTGATTATATAATAGAGCAGTTTAACAAGATATTTGAAAAATATGGTTTATGGTATGAGTTAGGATTCAGTTGGTCATTGTCATGCTATAAGAAATAAAAGTAATATACTCACTTCAACTCATTTTTTAGCAGAGCTCGATGATTTATCTATACATATTCACTTCTCGATATTTACCATCACACTCGGTTTAAACTTAAATTATAAGTAATCCTCATGGACGGTAATCTGTGAGAGCAGTTTTTTGCAAGGGCTTCATCAAATTTCATGATTGCATCTGGTTGTGTTTTTAAGAATTTCTGCTGTCACATCATCGTAGTTTTCTCTGCGGTTCAGTTTCGCCAATGAGTTCAGCAAAAATAGTAAATATTTAAACGGAGATTTGTATGCAGGATAAAATTCAGTTAAATTCAGATAAAAATAATATACCGATGTGGCGTAATATCACAGATAAAATCAGTTATATCACACCAACTATGCAACCGCTTTCAGCGAATGTATGTGTTATAGAGGGCAAAGATTATTTATGGGTATATGATGTTGGAAAAAATAGTTTTGTCTCGGACATGCTTTCAAAAATTTCCCAGGAAAAAGGAAAAGATATTAAAATTGTTTTATCACATTTTCATCCTGACCATATTGCAAATCTGCAATACATAAAATGGTCTAAGCTGTATCAGGGAAAAAATACATACAAATATACACATATTGGGGAAGTCGTGGAAGAGGAAATACGCATAGATAAATCAGAAGCAAATCTGAGTATTTTTCCAATGCCGTCAAGCCATGCGAAAGGTTCGCTGGCACTTATGGCAGATGAGACATATTGTCTGCTTGGTGATGCGTTATATCCGGCTCATAAGGGTAACAAAACAGTTTACAATGCAGGAATGGTGAAACAACAGATAGACCTGCTGAATAAAATACCTGCATCAAACATTCTGTTAAGCCACAGAGAGCCGTTTGTGCAGAAAAAACAGGCTGTTATAGCGTGGCTTTGTGAGATATATTCTAAACGGGAGAAAAATCAGCCGTGGATTGATGCCGGTAATGTGTAGTTCACAACAACATGAAAAGTAAATATAATGAATAAAGTATCAGATATAAAAAATAACTGCAGATAAAGAAAGAAGGAATTATATGTTAAATAAATTACATTATGAAATGATAAAATTATACAACGGAGATGCGAAAAGAATACAGCATTTCTGTAAAGTTCACAGTTATGCGAAGCTTATTGCCGAAATGGAAAATGTCGATGAGCACACATTGTTTATTATTGAAGTTGCGGCATTGACTCACGATATAGGAATACATTTGTGTGAAGAAAAATATGGAAATTGCAATGGAAAATTACAAGAAAAAGAAGGCCCGGCAATCGCAGAAAAACTACTCGGAGAATTAGGCTTTGATCAAGATGTATCTAATCGGGTTCAGTATCTGATCGCACATCATCATACTTATGATAACATTAATGAAATTGATTATCAAATATTAGTAGAAGCCGATTTTCTGGTTAA
>ERZ827117.1457-NODE-1457-length-17645-cov-8.760262_pt1 | contig 17645 bp, 9 predicted proteins | sample MGYA00519920_ERZ827117 | MGnify/ENA primary metagenome ERZ827117 (study PRJEB31778, sample SAMEA3449260) | human gut metagenome | biome: human gut; feature: human-associated habitat; material: faeces | place: United Kingdom | collected 2010/2012 ...
TCAGGGCCTCCCCGTTTCGCGAAAGTGCTGCAAAGATACTGCCTTTCTCTATTATAATCCAAATTTTTTCCAATGTTTTTTTTGAATTATTTTTCTATGAAATGAAAACTTTTTCTTTTTCAGATTGTTATAACTAAAATATTTTTATCTCTGCATAGAACAATCAAAGTAATTTAAAACGCAAACGCAATATCCCGTCTTTAAAATCATAACTAATAATCTTAAATACGCCTATTTCAAATGTATTCTCAACATGACGACCAATGCAAAGACATTCATCGTAATCTCCCACTTTAACAACCCGAACCGTTTCCGAAGCATTATCGGGCAATCGCCTCAAATCAAAACGTCCCAGCGCTTCTTCTTGGGTAATATATTCTGTCGTAATCGGTAAACCACTTTGTATAATTCGGTTGACCTGTTGTTCTATTTGATTTATTTCAGATTCTTCCGGTTCACGTTGGAATCGGAAATCAAGCTTACTCTTTTTTCTTTCTATATGAGCCGATACCGCACGACCACAACCAAAAAGGCGAATCATCGTTTGGTTAAGAATATGCTCCGTCGTGTGCATGGGTGGATATTCTTCTTTATTATGCTCATTTAATTGGGGAATATCTTTCATACCATATATCTTTAAAGTCAAATATTCTTACCTGACCAAGAGATTATTTCCGAGTCTAAAATACTATATACATTCGTATCGACATATTCGCCAGAGAACATCAATTCTCCGTCTCGTTCCGTCCCTTCCAACCGAAATCCCAATCGCCGAGGGATAGCATTACTCGAATAATTTTCTACGGCACACCGAATTTGAATGCGATGCATCAAACGTGCTTCCACAGCCCATCGACAGAGTGTCCGAACACTTCGGGTCATTATTCCTTGTCGCTGATATTCGGGCAACAGCCAATAACCGATTTCGGTACGATGATTGACAAAATCGGAATTCACAAACCCGACCAATCCACAAAACTCTCCTCGACATTCTATCACAAAAGTAAAATTTCTTTCTTCCTCCGGGAAAGACAATACTTGCGATAAGAAGTCCATTTCATCTTGTTCCGAAAGATTAGCAATAAAAGGCAACCACGTTTTCAGATAATCCCTATGATCGGCAATGGCTCGATAAATCATAGGGGCATCGTTCAACGTAACCTCCCTTAATCGGATACCTGTCTTTATATCAATGTCGAATTGTAACATTATTTCAATAAAAAATCATATCGGAAAGAAATCAGCACTCTGGTAAACTGTACATTATCATTCAAAGGTATGGACAACTCAGGACGAACCCATAGCTTATGAGCTCGAAAAAGAATGCCCGGAACAATACGATGTTCGACCATACGATATTCCGGAATATTCGTTATGTCCAAAACCAATGCGGCCTCTTGGATCACACGACAAGCAGCATGTACCGTATAGCAAGTGTTATATCCCATACCAGAATCGTACATTGGCATAACACCAGCACCGAACTCCACTCGCCCTATCTTCTTGTCCAAGCCGATCTTCAATCCGCTATCATAAAAACGCCCAGCATAATTGGTCCCGAAAAAAGCTTCGGCAGAAAACTTTACGCCCCAAACTCCCGTAGAGTAACGGAAAGTTCCGTTCGCTCGGATATATTGCTCGTTCAGATGGCGTACAAATATAGTATTTTCCAATCCCACCGACCAATTCTTTGCCTGAAACCCGATCGATGCATATTTATTATTTCTCACACCCACAAAAATCGACTTGGATTGTAACGAGTCATTTTGCGACCATACACTCAAAAAAGATATTATTCCTATAAACAACAATAAAACTCTCTTTTTCATAATTCCTTCGATAACCTCACATTGAGAATATTATACCCCAAATCATTCAAATGTAATCCATCTAACGAATAATTCATATTCATTTTATCTTCATAGGCAAAATCGTCATACACATCTAAAAATACACCATAATTCAACGTCTCGACCATTTGAGATAACGCAAAGTTCAACTCTTTGATATAATCGTTTATATGCGGGTTATCGATCTCTCGATTTCTAGGTAAAATAGAAATAACGAACACCCGACGTGGGGCCAATCCTTCGATCGTCCTCTTATACTCATCGACAAAATCGGTAATGAACTCTTGCCTCGTAGCATCATTGAAAAGTTTCCCTCCCAAATTGTTCGTTCCTATCAACATCACTACATTTTTGTCTTGATAATTCAGATTCCAAGTAGCAATATCCTCCAACTTCGCACCACTTACACCATCGTTTCGTACAATCCATGTGGGAAAAGCATCTTTTACGTCCCACCCGGCGACCAACGAGTCGCCCACGAAACACAATTCACCTTCTTTTTCTTCCGAACATGCACCCAAGCTCAAAATCAAAAGCAACATTATTTTCCCCATTCTACACACCCAATTCGGTCTCATTTTTCTTACTCTTTATTTTTTTTAAAAATCACTCTTTAAAAGTTATTACGGGAAACCAAAAAAAATTCACATGCCCAAATACTTCATACAACATTGACACATCACAAATTAAAATAAATAAACAGTTAATATTTAATTATCATACGCATAACCTATATGCAATATTCGCAAAATTTATCGAGTTCTGCAAGCAGATTGCCAGTAATTTAGTCAGCAGACTAAACAATACACTACTTTTTGATGCTGTTCCCTGATTCTCAAAGTTGGATAATAAACAATTAATCAAATCGGAGAAAAAACTTTTCTTGCTTCCCAAAATCGGGCATACAAAAAAGACTGCCTTGCGAATCAAGAACAGTCTTTTTATTTTTCAATGTCAATAACAATAAACGTCATTAAAACAACGACTTACTCTACAATCAATTTGAACGATTTATCGCCAGCGCTCCCAGACACCACAGCCAAATAAATACCCGGTATAAAATTCTGAGTCGAGACACTCGCTTCTTCGTCAACAACTACATCGCATACATTCAAGCCGTCGATAGTATATATCTTCAATCGACCCTGAGCCGCCACGTTCAAAGGCTCCCCCCGTTTCACAGGATTGGGATAAAGTAAGATGACTTCTCTTTCGGTTCCCGTCAAACCGGTAGAAGTACCGTCCATATAAACCTCAAACTCGGTAACGGTTGCCGACTCTCCGTCTATATTTCCGCTTGGAATTTCAATTTTCACATAACGAGCCTTCACCCTATCCACGGTCACCGACTTATTCGTTTTATTCAAATCGCCCGATGAAACAAGAGTCCAAACGCTATTCTCATCTGCACTATTATTTATTTTATTAAGGTCGGGGGTCTCTGTGGCCACATAGATATTATACCCTTCGATTTGATTCGCATCATATACCTTGAATGCATTTACATCATATTCGTCTTCCAAATCGAGAATGCAATAATGCTTATCGGCGGCAGACCTATCGAAATCCCAATGATACTCGGTATTTTCATTCAACCCGTCAAAAATATGCCGGGCATTGGTATAAAACGATTTAGCCCCCGAGGACTTCAAAAACGTTTTACCTACACTCACCAAATTGCCCCTATCCGTTCTTTCTTTCAACTTACCGTAAATATCGAACCCATAGATACGCACGGCATTTTCACCGGTAGGAAGTTCCATCGAAAATTTAACAAACCGGGCTTCCTTAGGCTCGGCCAAACGATGATCCTTTACATTGGCGTTTCCCGCTTCCGCATCATTGCGATTCACCACTTCTTCCCAATCACCGTCGTTTCCCGTCTTACTGACGTAAATACGATAGGAATGAACATTGTTATTTCCCTCTACCGTTTTCGAATCCCGAAAGACAAAACGATCGACCATATACACATCGGCCAACTCAAAGATCACCCAGGGATTGGTACTCTTATTGTCGCACCATTTCACCCCCTTTCCCGGCTCCTCAAAAAGGCAATAAGCCGCTTCGTTATTGCTTACCTGTGCACTGTAAGAGTGTATACGCACTTGCGGTGAATCTATTTCGGGAGAAACCTCTTCAACTCCTATCGGCGACGATGGAGGCATTTCTCCATCGATAGCCCAATCGGACGGTTTATCGCCCATGACAAGCTCCAAAGTCCCGCCATTAACGATTTCTTCATGCTTCAACCAGCACCGACCGAGCTCTTGACCGTTCAGTTTGGCCGATTGAATATAGATATTCTTATCGCTTGCATTAGGAGCCAATACTTCAAACACTTTTCCTCCGTCGAGATTAATTGTCGTCTTCGTAAATACCGGACTTGAAATAAGATATATGTCTTGTCCCGCATTAGGATAAAATCCCATCGCATGGAATATATACCAAGCCGACATCGACCCCGAGTCGTCATTTCCGGGTAACCCCGTAGCAGTCGTATTATATCGCTCTTTCAAAACCCTACGGACAATCTCCGCCGCCTTGTCGGGACGATTCACATAGTTATACAGGCTTGGCACTAAAAATGCCGGCTCATTGCTTATTTGGAATAATCCCATATAGCTGTTTTGGTCGAACCCGTCTTGGACATGCGTAAAATATGTATCCAGCCGCTTCAAGAAAGCCTCTTTACCGCCACATCTCGCAATCAGCCCGTTCACATCGTGAGGCACGTAAAATGACATCTCCCACGGGAATGATTCATATACGATTCCTTCCCAACCATCGCGACGAAAAACATTGTAATCTTTCTCGTTCACCCAGTCGCCACTACCATTTTTCGGCCACAAGAATCCTTTGAATCCAAGACTATTGATGTTGTCGTTCCACAAGTTTTTCCAGTTATTCGACCGTTCGAGATACTTTTCGTAAACATCTTGTTTACCCAATTTCTTTGCTACGGTAGCGATTGCATAATCGCAATAGGCATATTCGAATGTGCGAGTTCCCGATCGCTCGGTCACCGTGGAAATATATCCTTTGGTATTATACTCCTCGACACCGCCACGACCTTCATTTCTCGGGTTCTCCGGTTCTACCTCGGCATTTTTAATCATTGCGGCCAATCCTTTTTCGTAATCAATACCCGGCAAATTTTTTACGATAGCGTCAGCAATCAGTACATCGCTGTTCGAGCCCCCTTGTACACGACCGTTACAATTCCCACTACGGCCGTCCGGCATATATCCCTCGTGCTCATAAATATCTATCATAGACCGTACGATATCGGCCTGACGAGAAGGTTTCAAAAGAGCGAACAACGGGTGTGTAGCTCTGAATGTATCCCAGATGGCATAATAATCGTCGAAATAAGGTTCGGCCGATTCCCACAGCGGATTCTCACCCGTGCGGTCGGTAGGTTGTAAAAAGGCATGATACAATGCCGAATAGAAAATAGTCTTGTCGTTATCGTTCCCCTCGACTTCCACAGTGTTCAACACCTCTTTCCATTGTGCGATTCCTGCATTGCGAATTTCGTCAAAATCCCAAGACGGAAGTTCCGAAATATTCGCTTTGGCTTTCTCTGTGCTAATAAACGATATTCCTACTTTTACTCTCACTTTTTGACCCTCTGTCGTATGAAACCCGAAATAAGCCCCGGTTTTCTCTGTTCCCGTTGCATCTACCTGCTCGCCCGATTGGACAGATGTCCCTTTCCAAACAGTATACTCATCGGCGGGGGTATCCAACAAAGCATAGAAATACACCGTATAAGGACCACCTAAATTCCAGCCTCCTTTGACGGTCGAATAACCCTCGATTTCTTTATTCGAAAGAATTTTCACCCCCGAGGCTACCAATTCCTGTGATTCGACATGTAGTGTCAGACAACTTCCTGCATCGATCAATATCTTTGAAGACTCCGATTGAGGGAAAGTATATTCATGAAATCCAGCCTTAGCAGATGCCATCAGTCTCACTCCCACATTATACTTACTCAAAGAAACTTCATACAAGCCCAATCCGAATCTCTCGTTGGAACGTGCCGACGAATAATCCGAAAGGTTCAAATCTCCGGTTATCGGTTGAAATAAAATATTTCCATACTTGGGACCACCGCCGGTTCCGCTCACATGCAAATGGCTGAAACCTTGTATATTGCCACCCCTTCCCCAACCTGAATTATTGGTTCGGTCTCCACAATCGGCTCCTAATTTCACCATACCGAAAGGCACACATACTCCCGGGAACACATGTCCCTCGCCGTCAGCTCCGATTTCGGGTCTCACATACTCCCAATTCTCTCGGGCAATCACATCTCCTCCGGTACAAACCATCTTCATTGTATTCAAATTGACACGGATTGTATAGACTCCCGTAACAGGCACTTGAAACGCATTATCGAAGCCATCATTGGCGGTAGCCCGCTCATACAAATCGTATTCCTTTCCTGACTCGACGAGCAAATGTCCGGCTATATCTATACGACAAGTAATGGAAGGTTCCCATTTATTCGATACCAAAAATTTGAACCGGCCTTCATCTATACTATAATCCGATAAAGTTCCTGTCCACGTAAAGATACCAGGCTCCTGCTTTTCCATCGGGATAGCGGCATCCGGATCCCAACCTGCCTCCGTAGCATTACCTACCAAATAAAGATTGTCATAAGCGGCAAAAGCCGGACTAAGAAACGATAAGAAAAATACTAAAATGAAAAAAGATAAGTTTTTCATGTTTAAAAATTTTAGGATTAAATATTCATGTCACTTATATGACACGCAAAAAGCCAATAACCCTTAAAAGGCCAAGAATAAAATCTATAATTATGGAATATTAATTTATAATATTAAGATAAGTACCTCATAAACAAGGAGAAAATTCTTCCGATTTTAAAGATTTTTACGACACGCCAAACAGAGCCTTTGAAAAACAAATTTTATTATATTATATTTGCGACATACATACTTATATCACAATGCTTCTCTTTCAATAAATTCATGAAAATAACCGAAAATAATATTATAGAAAGTTTGAAATCTGGAGAAGAACAAGCATTTCGATACATTTACGACAAATACTACGGTTATTTATGTGCCATAGCAAAAGGTTACCTTTCCGATAATGATGCGGCAGAAACTGTTGTAGGAGATGTAATTTACAACATTTGGGAAATACGGAAAAATCTGAATATTCATACTTCGTTACGATCATACCTCATACGTAGTGTAAAAAATAGATCTATCAATTATTTACAGCAAGAGTACATTGCCAAAGAAATTTCTATCAATTCGCTACAAGATTACACCGAGATAGAATCTTTTTACTTTATAGAAGAAGAACACCCTTTGGAAAAAATGCTCGAAACGGAACTTGAAAAAACGATAAAATCTGCTATCCATACACTTCCAGACGAGTGTCGAACGGCTTTTATATTGAGCCGTTATCACGATATGAAATACGAAGAGATAGCATCCCAAATGAATATATCCGTTAATACTGTAAAATATCATATCAAGAATGCCCTGTCCAAACTGAGAACAGAATTAAAAGACTACCTTGTCGTACTTTTATTATTTCTATTATCGAATGAACTTTATTGTAACACTATAAAAAAATTATTAGATCTTCTAAATACTTAAAATTATTTAAAACCACTCATACAGACTACCCCAAAGAAAAAAAACATCTGTCTTTCCTTTGAATATGAAGAGAGCCGACATACATACCGAGCACATAAATAATCTGATTCTTTCATTTTTGAATCGGACAATATCTTCTACCGATTTAAAGGTATTGAAAGAATGGATTGACGAAAATGAAGACAACAAAGCCTATTTTTCGGAAATACAAAAAATTTGGCTGATTTCCAGCATTTACGAAAAGAAAAACTTCGATAAATTAAAAGACCGGGCTTTTCAACAATTCAAAGACCGGATCGCTCAAAGAAACCGAGAACAAGACATTTATATCTCACGTCCAAATTGGAATCGGATTTTTTATATAGCGGCATGTATCATTATTGCATTCTTTGCAGGAATAGGAGTAATGTACTTTACTGGGAATCAAAGACTCTCCGATCAAGCACTATCCTATTCGGTAGAATCTCCACGAGGATCGAAATTAAAACTGTCTCTCCCGGACGGAACATCGGTATGGCTCAATGCCGATTCAAAACTATTATATGACAACAACTTCGGTATCAACAACCGCGATGTCACGCTATGCGGAGAGGGATACTTCGAGGTCAGCAAAAACAAAAATCTCCCGTTTCAGGTCGTATCGGACGATATAAAAGTAGAGGTCTTAGGGACAAAATTCAATGTCAAAAATTATCCAGAAGACCCGAATATCAAAGTCGCATTGTTAGAAGGTTCGGTAATGCTATACGATTCTCTTGAAAGCACGATATTAAAACCGAATCAGATAGCACAATACGACAAACAAAACAAAAAAACCACATTAAAGACCATAGCGGCAGAAAATACAAGCGCGTGGATAAACGGTCACCTGTATTTCGACGAGGAAAACATGGAAACCATCGCTTTGGCTTTGGAACGAGCATTCGATGTGAATATTACCATTAAAGACGAGACCCTGAAAAAAATGATATTCTACGGCGACTTCATTATCGAATCGAACAATATCGATGAAATTATGAATATCATGGCCGCCACAAACAAATTTAACTACCACTATAAAATCCGCAAAAACGAAATAGAAATATTTCAATAAACACATTCGATATTTATTGGTGTAATAGACAAATCCAATTTGTCTAACTACCCGTTTCATACCTAAAACCATGCTCAAAACAGTTACTATTTGCCGTTCGGTTTATCCGTTAAGATTCATTTTACTACTCGGTATTCTATTCTCTTTCAATGTTTTTGCTAAGCAAAGCGGAGAAGAATATATCATCGAAAGAGAAAACTGGAAAGCCTTTATTCGTCTTTCGGACGGTACAGTAGACCGATATGAATTTCGGGAACATGGCGTATGGAAAACCATACCCTTTCGCCACGACCGAATGGCCGGACCGGCTTGGGACGGTATCATGCTGGCTCATGATAAAAAAAATCCGGGATCGTTTATCGGCGAAAAAGACCTCATTTTATACAATATCTCGTACGTCCCGGCGCAAGACCATCTCATCGTCAAATGCTCCATGACCAACACGGGGAGTACACCATACGCCCCGAAACAAAGCAGGCTGATTCTCGGTATCGATAGTGAAATGCACGCCTACCCTCAATGGGACACTAAATTTTTCCCCACTCTGCTACGTTGTGAAAAAGACTTCGCATGGGGCTATTTCATGTCTCCGAAACAAACCATATTCGGTTTTACAACGGCCGAACCGGTTGCCTCATACACCATAAACTACATTTACGAGGGTTGGCTTAAATGGAAATGGGGACATCAAATAAGAACTGCCAGTTTAGATATGCTACATTGCTTACCTCTGCCGGAAAGGCATCCCCAGAACTTAACGGAGCTGGCTCCCGGAGAGACGAAATGCTGGCATATACACATGGGACAAATACAGTCCCTTCCCGACGTAAAATCGAAACTTTCGGAATGGGCTGCTGTTCCCATGATCGAGTGTGACCGCTACACCATAACATCGAAAGAAAGCATATCCGTACGGGGGTATTCGACCGACTCGATAAGCATCGCAATAAAAGGCCCCGGCATAAAAAATCAAAAAAGCCTCACGACCGACAAAAAAGGCAATCTGTACACGACCTGTTTCCGCCCGACTCAAAAAGGAGAGTATAAAATCACGGCGACAACCCGATCGGGAAAAACAGCAGAAGCCCGTATATTCGTTCGGCAACCGTGGTCGTGGTACATGAAAAATGCCCGAGACTTCGTAGCCGAAAACCAACCCTTATTCTCCAACGCTTGTGAAACATTTTACGGATACTACACCGCCTTTCTTACGGCAAAACACTTCCCCGACATGGCAAAAGACAACGCCTTGCAAGAACGGTTCGACAACACTCTGCCTCTAATTATCGACACAACCACATGGCTGCCTAACCCGAAATCACTGCCTCACCGCATACAAAATTTCTCTGCCCTAATGGGAATGCTGGTCGACCTATGGGAATATACGGGAGAAAAACATTACTTGGAAAAAGCCGCCCACATCGCAGATTATCTCTGTTCCGATAAAATACAAGGGCCCGACGGAGCTTATCGCTCGCAAGGAACTCATTACACGGCTGTTATCTATACAGCCAAATCGATGCTCGAATTGGTGGCTGCCGAAGAAAAGCTCATCGCGAATCCCGTTTGGAAAGAACGCCACGAACGACATTTAAACTCGGCCCGAAAAGCCGTAGACGATTTATACGGACGACTCGACGACATAGAGACCGAAGGCGACATGACTTTCGAAGACGGCATGATCACTTGCAGCGCCCTGCAATTAGGCATGTATGGATTGCAAACTACCGAACCGTCACAGCAGAAGAAATACAGCGAAGCCGCCCGATATCTGATGGACAAACATAAATGTCTTGAACAATTATTAATCCCCGATTGTCGCATGAGGGGAGCCACACTGCGATACTGGGAAGCTCTCGACGTTTACTTTATTCCCAATCAAGCCATGAACTCTCCGCATGGCTGGACGGCATGGAAAATCTACGCCTCTTACTACTTGTATCTGCTGACCGGTGAAGAATTTTATCTAACCGATTTCATGGACACGCTCGGGGCCTGCGCCCAAATCATGAGAGAAGACGGTCATTTACGCTGGGGATTCATTCCCGACCCCTATATAGAAGCCAAGCTATATGTAGAAAATCCCGAGCAAAAACACCATGGATTAGTCGTCGACTCTATCGTGGGAGAACAATACTTAGATATGATAAGTCCGTGGTTGCGTCCCGACGATGAAAATACCATCTGTCAATTTAAAGAAAGAGGAGGAGCCGGAGACAATACGGTTCAAGAAATTTTCAAAGTCATGGAAGAGTGCGCTCTCACATCAGCCTATGTCCTCATACGAAAAGACGGCTCTATTCTGGCTTACAATTGTCAGGTTCACAAGAAAAACGGCACTTTGCATATTATACCCGATGAAGCCATCATCTCTAAGGTACACTTGAATACCGCCCGAAAAACAAATATTTCCATACAGGCGACCGGCAAAAAGATTCGCGAGAAATCGGTTCTCGGGTGTAAATGGATCGAACTAAATTAAGTCTTACCTTATGAACAAAAAACTTATTTTTTTAGTAATCAGCTTCTTGTATATGGTGACGGCTACGGCACAACCGTTATTAATCCCATATCCCCGATCGATAGAGATGCGGGAAGGATATTTCGCCCTCACCGCAAAAACAGGCATTATCAACCTCAGCGACAAGAATAACGCCCGGCTGTTAAAACATTATATAGAAGAAGATATCAATATTAACCTCCACGAACAGCGAGGCGACAACAATATATTCCTAATCACGAACCGAAAACTCAAAGAATCGCTGGGAGCCGAAGGATACCGCATGAACATTTCGGCTGATTCGATCGTCATCGAAGGAGCTGAAAATGCCGGCGTTTTTTACGGAATCCAAACGTTACGGCAGCTAGCGGCACAAAACAGACTGGCTATACCCTGCATGGAAATATTCGACAAACCCGAATACGAATGGAGAGACTTTATGCTCGACGAAGCACGCCATTTCAAAGGGAAAGTCGTCGTAAAGCAACTTCTGGAAGAGATGGCCTATTTGAAAATGAATAAATTCCACTGGCATCTCACCGACGATCAAGGGTGGCGTATCGAAATCGAAAAATATCCGCGACTCACCCAGATAGGAGCATATCGGGACAGCACCCAAATAGGAGGTTGGAACAGTCCCCTCTACGATGTCAACATTCATGGCGGTTACTATACCCAAGAAGACATACGGGAAATTGTAGACTTTGCGGCCGAACGGCACATTGAAATCGTCCCCGAAATCGAAATGCCGGGACACACCTCGGCGGCCATAGCCGCCTATCCCGAGCTCGGTTCCTTGAAAACACCCCCTACCGTGGCCACATATTTCAACCCCACGTGGGGAGTATTCAACGTGGCCGACGAGCGTGTAATACAATTCATACAAGATGTTTTCGACGAAATTTTCGATTTGTTTCCAAGTCGCTACATACACATAGGCGGAGACGAAGTCCACCCCGAATCGTGGGAAGCCAACAGCGACATCAGCCGCTTCATGAAAGAAAAGAATCTCGACAATTATAGCGAAGTGCAAATGCTGTTTACCAACCGGGTCGCCTCGCTCATACACAGCAAAGGACGCACGATGATCGGGTGGAACGACATCATGGGCAAGAACATTCACGAGTGGGCCGACTCCGACAACGAAAGTGCCCATGCCCTCACTCCTTACGCCGTCGTTCAATTTTGGAAAGGAGACACCGCCCTCATAGCCGAAGCCCTGAAACAAGGCCATCGAGTCATCAACTCATCGCACAGGGATACCTACCTCGATTATAATCATACCAAAATTCCTTTGGAAAAAGCCTACGATTTCTCTCCTTTTCCCAAAGGCATAGACCGAAAATACAAACCGCTGCTGTTGGGATCGGGCTGTCAAATGTGGAGCGAATGGATACCTCGCATCGAAGATATGCAACGCCAAGTGTTTCCCCGCATAGCAGCCTATGCCGAATCTGGTTGGACCATCGAAAATAAAAAAAATTTCACCCGGTTCTCGACCTCCCTATCCCAAATATTGATTCCTCGATGGAAACAAAAGAACATCGCATGGCATAAAGAATCGACACCGCAAGCCAAATAAATCAGTACAGGTGTGTATCTACTCATATAGTTTTAGACAGTTTTTCATTCGGTAACAAAAAAATCACGAAAAATATTTCGTTATCGACTACCCGATAAACAGGCAAACCTGTCTAATACTATGTAACATCGTTTTATGACTATTAACTAAAAAACTTTAATACTAACCTTTAATCAAACTGACCAATGATTAAGCATTACAGAACCCTGCTACTCGTTTTTGCGCTATTCTGTAATACGGTTATCATTCAAGCTCAGAACATTTCTCTGAAATTGAATAACGTGACCGTAAAGGAGGCCATCGAAGCAGTGAAAAAGCAAACAGGCAAATCATTCTTCTTTAATGTGAATGATGTAGATCTAAACCATCGGGTAAATATCGACTTAAAAGATGCGCCCCTCGGAAAAGCACTCTCTCAAATTCTTCAAGGTCAAGACATCGATTACGAAGTAAAAGACAATCACATCGTCTTATCCAAAAGAAACAGTACAAAAAACAACCAGACTTTTACAATCGTAGGGCAAGTTACCGATGAGAAAGGAGTGCCGCTCATCGGCGTAAACATCACTGCGAAAGGATATGGAAACACGGTGACCGACATCGACGGAAACTATTCTATCAAAGCCGCACCGGGGATCACCCTTGTGTTTTCCTACATCGGATACCTGCAAGAATCGGTCAAAGTAAACAAACAAAAGACGGTCAATGTCCAAATGACCGAAGACACGAAAGCGCTGAACGAAGTCGTAGTCATCGGTTACGGAACTCAGAAAAAAGCCAATCTGACCGGAGCTGTCGATGCCATATCTTCGAAAGAAATCGAAGACCGTCCCGTTTCCAACCTCGGCCGTGCCCTGCAAGGAGCTGTGCCCAACCTCAATATCACCTATGGATCGGGAAAACCCAATGAAGGAACGAACATCAATATCCGCGGTTTCGGCTCGATCAACCAAGATGCCAAACCATTGGTTCTTATCGACGGTGTCGAAGGCAACCTCGACAATATCAATCCCCGGGACGTCGAGTCCATCTCGGTGTTGAAAGATGCATCCTCGGCAGCCATATACGGTGCAAGAGCCTCGTTCGGTGTAATCTTGGTAACCACGAAAAAAGGAAAAGACGGCACGGCCAAAGTCAGCTACAACGGACGATTCAGCTTCTCGAGCTCGACAGTCAAGACCAATTTCCTTACCACAGGTTACGATGCAGCAAGATTGGTCGATGAATACTTGATGTCCTACAACGGGACACGCTACACCAAATACACCGAAGAAGACTTCGCCGAATTGGAAGCTCGCCGGTATGACAAGACCGAAAATCCCGAACGCCCGTGGACAGTTATCAAAAACGTAGGTGGAGTAGACCAATACATGCATTACGCCAACTTTGACTGGTACGACTACCTCATTAGCAATTCAAGACCCACTTGGGACAACAATTTGAGCATTACCGGTGGCACACAAAAGTTAAACTACTTCGTTAGCGCCAACTACCATACCGAAGACGGTATATACAAACAAAACACCGACCGATTCGAAACGGCCAATATCCGTGCCCGTATTAGCGGCGACATAAAAGACTGGTTCAACTTGACAGTCACCAGCCATTTGTATCACTCCCGCTACGAAGCGCCCGGTTTGGAAAACGGCAACAACATCGCGAACTACACATTCCATGCCATGCCTTTCTTAATGCCTTACAACCCCGACGGAACCCACGTGTTCAGTACCCCGATCATTGCACAACAACCCACCGACGGCGTACACATCATGACCGCCGATGGCAACACTTTTACCGACGATAAATTCAAGCGTTTGACAACATCGGTAAACGCTACGTTCAAACTATATAAAGGTTTGACATTGCACGCCAATTACAGTTTCCGATACGATACGCAGGACAAAGTCGTCCGTACGGCCCCCGCAGAATATTCGACGGAGCCCGGAGTCGTTATCCCAGTAACAGGAGATCTGTTCAAAAACAAATTGCGTCAGCGCAGTAATAGCGAATACTATCACATGGTCGATGCCTATTTAAGCTACGACAACACGTTCAACGACCACCATATAAGAGGCGTATTCGGTTTCAACTACGAGCAAGATTACCAAAAGAACCTCTACTCCACGATGATGGATATACAATCCAACGAGTTGAACGACTTTAACTTGGGTAACCACACCGAAGGAGTCTCTTTGGAAGGAGGACAATACGAATGGGCTCTCGAAAGTTTCTTCGGACGTGTAGGATACGACTGGAAAGGAAGATACTTGGCAGAAGTCAACCTCCGCTGGGATGCATCGTCGCGTTTCCGCAGAGACAAAAGAGCAGCGGTATTCCCCTCGGTTTCGGCCGGTTGGCGCGTAAGTGAAGAGCCTTTCTTCGCCCCCATACGCAACACATTCTCCAATTTCAAAATACGTGGGTCGTTCGGGTCGCTCGGTAACCAAGCGATATCCAGCCCCTACCCCTATATACAGACGTTGGATTTGTTGCAACAAAACTATCTGGTAAACGGTGAATTCCTCACCTATGCATCCGTCTCCGCCCCCACAGCAGGCAACTTTACTTGGGAAACCGTTGTTCATGGGAACTTGGGTCTAGACCTCGGATTTTTCAACAACCGGTTGACATTCGCCGGAGACTTGTATATTCGCGACACGAAAGACATGCTCGTCCCCGGTAAGACACTACCCGGAGTATACGGAGCCGCTTCACCGAAAGAAAATGCCGCCGACTTGCGCACCAAAGGTTATGAACTGACTTTGAGCTGGAACGACAAATTCAACCTAGCCGGCAAACCTTTCACTTATGGCGTATCTTTCGCTTTGGGCGACAACATCTCCAAAATCACGAAATACGATAACCCCACCAAAGATTTCAACGTTTCTCAATACTACGAAGGCATGACCATCGGCGAAATCTGGGGATACAAAATCGACGGCTTGTTCAAAACCGATGAAGAGGCTGCCGCATACCAAGCCGAAATAGACCACTCGCTCATCGCCAAAAACATCTTGCAAACGGCAACGGGCAAATACAAAGGTCTGAAAGCCGGTGACCCCAAATTCGTAGACCTCGATGGAAACGGTCGCATCGACGACGGTGAAAAAACGGCAAACAATCGTGGTGACATGCGTGTCATCGGCAACTCCCGCCCCCGTTACAATTACAGCGGAAGCATCAACCTCGGCTGGAACGGGTTCGATATTTCGGCCTTCTTTCAAGGTGTAGGTCGTCAGCACCGTTACCCCGACGGCAACGCCATGCTCTTCTGGGGTGGATATGCCCGTCCCTACTCTTCGTTCGTGCCCGAGCACTTCTTGGACGATGTTTGGAGCGAGGACAATCCCGACGCTTACTTCCCTAAATTAAGAGGTTATGCAGCTCAGGGAGACCGCCATTTGGCAAAAGTAAACAACCGCTATTTGCAAAATACCGCATACTGCCGTTTGAAAAACCTCACTGTCGGATATACCCTTCCGGTCGACCTCACCCGGAAAGCCCGGATCGACCGCGTACGCGTCTATTTCAGCGGTGACAATCTGGTCACTTGGACGGCTCTCAAAAGCAAATACATCGACCCCGAACAATTCTCTACCGATGGTAGCGCCCGGGTCTATCCGTTTGCCAAAACATTCTCTTTCGGTCTTGATATTACATTCTAATAACTTTCATTACTTATTCTCATGAAAAAGAACATTAAATATATAGTTGCGGCTGTTGCAGGTTTATGGTTGACCGGCTGTACCGACGACCTTGACCGCTTCCCGCTTTCTTCTCTTTCTCCCGAAACCTATTTCAACACAGAGGAAGAGTTGGAGACTTTCACGAACCATTTTTACAGCCAGTTCCCGAGCGCAGCGTCTGGTTACGGAGAATCCGAAGACATAGTTAACATCTTTACTCTACCCGCAACGACGATCGGGCTCACCCGCACAGTCCCCACCAAAGGAGGGGGCTGGAACTGGGAATACCTGCGTGAAATCAATCTCTATTTGAAATACTCCCATCGCTGTAACAACAAAATAGCCCGGGAGCACTACGATGGTATCGCACGTTTTTTCAGAGCCTATTTCTACTTCGAGAAAGTAAAAAGATTTGGCGATGTACCCTGGTATAACAAACCGTTGGAATCGAACGACCCCGACTTGAAAAAGCCTCGCGACTCCCGCCAGCTCGTCATGGACTCGATCATGTCCGACATCGACTATGCGATCAACTACTGTGACGACAACCCCGAACTGTACCGCGTGACCAAATGGACGGCTATGGCTCTCAAATCGAGAGTCTGCCTGTTCGAAGGAACATTCCGTAAATATCATGGAATCGCAGGACACGAGACATTCCTCGAAGAATGCGCCACCATCTCCAAACGGTTTATCGATGAAAGCCCTTACAGCATCTATACGTCGGGAGACAAACCCTATCGAGACCTTTTTGCCTCGATGAACGCCATACAACAAGAAGTTATATTGGCTCGTGACTACGACTACACCAAAGGTGTGAAGCACGAGGCCAATTACAACACCATGGCACAAACCTACGGACGTCCCGGCATGAACAAAAAAATCGTAAACAGCTACCTCATGACCGACGGAACCCGCTTCACCGACCAACCCGGCTATAAGACCATGCAATACTACGACGAAATGCAGAACCGCGACCCCCGCCTCACTCAAACCGTCGTAGGTCCGGGCTACATGCGTATCAATAGCGACAAAGTGGAATCGCCCAACTTCTCCTCATCGACCACCGGATACCAAATCATCAAATGGGTAACCGATGCCTCAGGAGACGGATACATGGGATCTTCCAATGACTACATTCTGTTCCGCGCCGCCGAAGTCTACTTGAACTATGCCGAAGCGAAAGCCGAGTTAGGAACCTTGACACAGGAGGATCTCAAAATCTCCATCAAGGAAATCCGCGACCGCGTGGGCATGCCCAACATCGATATGGACGCTGCCAACGCAAA
>ERZ827117.1472-NODE-1472-length-17482-cov-3.455615_pt1 | contig 17482 bp, 16 predicted proteins | sample MGYA00519920_ERZ827117 | MGnify/ENA primary metagenome ERZ827117 (study PRJEB31778, sample SAMEA3449260) | human gut metagenome | biome: human gut; feature: human-associated habitat; material: faeces | place: United Kingdom | collected 2010/2012 ...
AAATTTACATGATTATAATATCAAACTTGTTTCCCCCGACAAACTCTTTTTACTCATCGGTTTTCGGCATATTATATTTATTCCAATTCGACCATTTAAATTCAAGATCAACAATTCGCCCGAAACCATCTTTTTGATAAATCAAATGCTTGGGGTCAAAAAGATGTTCATTCTTTATCGTAAACGTTGCGAAAATTCCATTAGCCGTCACAACACCTAACTCTGTTTCCGACGAGTTGGTCTCGATATCCACAATCACATCTCCCCCTTCAACCTCATCAAACTTGTAAGCTTTCTTGGTTGACAAATCATACCAATAAATCGTATTACCACTCGAAAAGAAAAAGTACGCACGTTGCCTTAACCGATAAAACTTAGAATCTTCACTCAAATATTTCGTCCCGTCAAAATTCGATTGGTCACAGCTAGACATAGCTATTGCAGAAAAAGGCGGGTTTACCGTGGGAACAAAATAAGCCACTCGCATATTCAAAGCTTTCACGACATCTCCTTTCCTGAAAAGTGCAAAAGTGGGTATATCACTCCACGATGCTTCTTGTCCGGAACGCATATACAACAAATCCCAGTCCCCGTAATCATTCAAATTTATCAACGTGTCCACGTCAAGCATACGAATTGGATAAAACTTCTTGATAGCAGAAGTATTATACCCGCTCCCAAACCACAACAACCGACGATTTTCAGCATCATTAAAAGCATTAAAAAAAGCCGCCGTGGGTCTTCCGGTAAAAATGATATCCCGAATATTCAAACGCTCTCCTTCCAACTGCATACGTACACCCGTGAAAGGAGTCGTGAATAAATCGACTTTTCTACCATCATCAAAATAATCCCTAGAATACAGATTTCCATTCTCATCCAACAAAAAATCCACCCCGTTTCCCCAAAAGAAATCCTTCACATTCAATCCGACAGGTACATCCCCCACGAAATCCTGGGCAACAGTCATCTCTTTGATATAAGAAGACCCATTCAAATACAATGCCCCACTCTCTTGAATCACGACCACAACCGTACTATTATTATGTATGATCTGTCTCAATCGTTTCGGTCCACTCCCCAAACTCTCATTCGGGTAAAGTGTTTTATACAAATCCGGGTACTCCGTATAGAAACGCTTTTTATCATCCGTCATTTCCGGCCGAATATACGACAAGGCTGACTCTCCACTTTTCTCACTCAAAATCAACCAGCCTTGACTCAAAGCCGCCTGTCCTGTCAACGTCACCTCATCGGAAGAATGCACAACCTTCGTGCGCAAATCCATAGCACACATTCTCACCCCAACACTCTTCTCCGCATTAGGATAAAAATCCAGATCGAAACCGACACAGGCCGTGTCAACAGCGGCAACACCTTCTTTTTTATTCATTATTTCCCACCAATAACTGTAATTCACGGAATCTCCCTCTTGCTCATATATCACCTTTGGAGAATAAAAATAACGCTCTCCCAAATAATACGTCTTATTTTGCGGATTCAAGCGCTCCACTAATATCTGCGATCATATCCTCTACGGCAGCTCTGGAAGCATCTCCAAAATGATCTGCGCCAAACTTCGCATATGCCTCCTGCTTATATGCCGCAATGATTCCTCTTGAAGAGTTCACGATCGCACCAAGTCCATCTTCATTAAAGAAATGAACAAGATCGGCACCTTTTCCGCCCTGTGCACCATATCCTGGTACCAGGATGAAGGTTTTCGGCATGATCTTACGGAGAGTTTTTCCCATTTCCGGATAGGTTGCACCTACTACAGCACCTACATAGCTGTATTCATTTCCCATATGTGATTCTCCCCACTGGGCAACCTTCTCTCCAACCCACTCATAAAGCGGACGTCCGTCAATGATTCTGTCCTGAAACTCTCCGCTGGACGGATTGGATGTTTTTACGAGTACAAAAAGCCCTTTGTTCTCTTCTTTACATACATCGATAAACGGGTTGACACTGTCAGATCCCATATATGGATTGATTGTCGCAAAATCTTCGTCAAAACCTGCGATCCTGTTACTTCCCACCTGAACTTTACCCAGATGTCCGACTGCATATGCAGCAGATGTGGAACCAATGTCACCTCGTTTGATATCTCCAATAACTACCAGACCTTTTTCTTTGCAATAATCAATGGTGTTCTTATATGCCATTAAGCCCGGAATACCAAACTGCTCATACATTGCAATCTGTGGTTTCACTGCAGGGATCAGATCGCTGATCGCATCAACGATTCCTTTATTATACTGCCAGATTGCTTCTGCTGCTCCCTCTAATGTTTCCCCCAGTTCAGAAAAAGCTTTCTTCTGAATATGCTGCGGGATATAGTTGAGCATCGGATCCAGTCCTACTACGATAGGAGCGTTTGTTTTTTTAATGTTTTCAATAAGTTTGTTGATCATGAGTCTTTCCTCCTGAATATTGATATGGTATTTTTATGCATTCTGGTATACAACTTTTCCATCACAGATTGTATAGAGAATTTTTCCCTTTACTTTCCATCCGTCAAATGGTGTGTTGCGTCCTTTGGAAGCAAATTCATTTTTATCTATTTTATATTCGTGATCAATGTCTGCAATGACAATGTCTGCCGGATGTCCCTTCTGAAGTGTACCTCTGTCACTTCCCAGAATCTGTGCCGGGTTCCAGCTCATTTTCTCAATAAGCTGTGAGATTGTAAGAATTCCGGTTTCTACAAGTGCAGTATAAGACAATGCAAAGCTTGTCTCAATTCCCACAATGCCAAAAGCCGCATTCCGGATAGAGCCTGTCTTCTCCGGCACTGCATGAGGTGCATGATCTGTACTGATCACTTTAAAGGAACCATCCTTCAGTCCTCGGATCAGTGCATCTACATCTTTCTTCGTACGAAGAGGAGGGTTCATCTTATAGTTTGGATCATCACATTTAATATCATCGGAAGTGAGGATAAAATGATGCGGGCAAACCTCTGCTGTGATATTGTCCAATCCCTCTTCCTTCACAATCTCCATCATCTTCGCAACACCTTCTGTGGAACAATGGCACAGATGCAGTCTTGCCCCTGTCTCTCTGGCAAGAAGAATATCTCTCGCTGCGATCACATCCTCAACTGCATTGCAGATACCTGGCAGACCAAGTCTCCGCGCATTCTCATCCTCATTCATACATCCATCACCGCGCAGATCAATATCCTCACAGTGAGCAAAGATCGGAACATTGAATTTCTCTGCCACTTCCATAGCTTCTTTGCAAAGTCTGGTATTCATAACAGATTTGCCGTCTTCAGATAATGCCGGGATTCCCGCTTTTACCATTCCTTCGATATCAGAAAGTTCCTGTCCCTTCTCCCCCTGCGTAATGGCACCTGCCTGGAGCACATGAATGCCGGCAAGCTGTTTTGCCTTATTATGCACATAATTTACACGATCCGGACTGTCAATTACCGGTGTTGTATTCGGCATTGCAACAACCGTTGTCACACCACCTCTTGCAGCAGCCCGGGAACCTGTCTCTATATCCTCTTTCTGTGTCTGTCCCGGATCTCTGAAATGAACGTGAAGATCGATCAGTCCCGGCATTACCAGACATCCCTTCGCATCTATTACCCTGTCGCTTTTATCTTTTATTTTAAGTTTCTCACCGATCTCGGTGATCACGCCATCTTCCAGATAAATATCGCCTTTTTTATCAGTGTCAGTAGCCGCATCTACGATACGTCCTCCCTGAATCAGAATACCCATGCAATTCTCTCCCTTCGTTGTCGTTTGACAATAACTTTCTGATATACATAATACACGAAACTTCTTCTTTTATAAAGCCTTTTTTTACTGATGTGCAGTCTTTTTTGCTTGACAATTCAAAATGCGGGAGATATAATCAGTTCATATCTGGATTATTTAATGTATAGTCACTGGTTTTTAGAGATTATATAACAGTATATAATCTGTAAAATCTGGTGATTTTTTTATTTGCCAGAAACTATATAATTTTTTTATTTTTTATGGAGGTAACAACATGAACAAGGGAACTGTAAAATGGTTCAACGCAGAAAAAGGTTACGGATTTATCACTGGTGAAGACGGTGCAGACGTATTTGTACATTTCTCCGCTATCAATGGTGAAGGATTCAAATCCCTTGAAGAAGGACAGGCTGTAACATACGACTTAACAGAAGGCGCTCGTGGTATGCAGGCTGCAAACGTTACAAAATTATAATTTATAATTTTTGTTAACGCGAGAGGATTGAATTCCGCACTTTTCTATACGGATTAAACCTCAAAAAAATCCCCGGATCATCCGGGGATTTTTTATTGCTTTTCTTCTGTGAATCCATCAGAGATTCAATTTCTATTTGGCATCTGCGCTGTCTGCATCCGTTGTTGAATCTGCTGTTTCTGCAGCTTTATCGTCTGCTACATTTGTATCATCTGCTTCTTCAGATTTATCTGCTGTTTCCGTTTCAGAATCATCTGCGGTTGTGTCTGCTGCCTCAGCATCTTCACTGTCTGTATCAGTGGAAGCTGTTGTATCTTCTTCCTCCGCTGTATCTGCATCAGTGCTGTCTGTACCATCGGATGCATCTGTTGACAGATTCGAAATGTAATTGTCAAGTGCAGTAGTATCCATTACTGTATTCTGAACCACATTCTCTTTGGCTCCTGTCACTTTTACATATGCAGAATAACCAATCCATGCAACAATCACAACACAAATGAATGCCCAGGCAAACATTTCCAGTCCAAAAAGTACTTTTTCTTTTCTGTCTGTTTTGTTATGCAGTCCTTTTCTGGCCTTATAAGCATCGACTTTCTTCTGGCTCATGATAGATCTCCTTTGCATCAATATTTCGTATTTTCTGATTATAGCACACTTTACTGCAAAAGAAAACAATTAGTTTATACTGCAACGATCACTCCGCCGTCATTTGCATACATAGAACTTACACCCGCTGTATCAAGGACTACGATCTTTGCAAGTTTCATTCTCTCTTCAAAAGCCTCTTTGAGCACCTGTGCTCTTGCCGGACAATTGCAGTGACTGATGGCAAGAACCTTCTCTGCACTGTCCGGGGTTTTCTCGATTACCTGCTCTACAAGCTTGATCAGAGCACGATTCATGCCTCTTGCCTGATCCAGCTGGCAGATATTTCCATCATCCGTAGAACCCATGACCGGTTTGATTTTCAATGCACTGGCCACTAACGCTTTCACTTTGCTCAGACGGCCGTTCTTTCTCAAAGTATCAAGATTCTCAAGTATAAAAAATGTATGCTGTCCTTCAATATAATGTTCCACAGTTGAAACAACTTCTTCAAAACTCATCCCTGCTTCTTCGCATTCCTGTATCTTCATTCCGATCAGGCTTTCCCCGATGGATGCGGAACGTGAATTAAACACATGTATTTTTTTATCCGGATGGTCTTCCATAATAAGATCTCTGCCAAGCAACGCACTGTTATAGGAACCACTCAGCTCAGAAGACAAAGTCACTGCATAAATATGCTCAGCCTCGCAGTCATATGCTCTCATATATCTCTCAGGTGACGGGCAGGCTGATTTCGGACATTCCGGGCAGGCTGCCACTTTATCAATAAACTCTGCCTGATCAAATGTTTCATCATCTATGATCTGTTCAGCTCCTACCATCAGAGTCAGTGGAATGGATTCAAAACATTCATCTTTCTTCCATTCGTCCAAAAGTTCTCCACAACTATCTATGATAATCTTATATCTCAATTATATCGTCCTCTTTTCCATTATATGTAGTATTCAATACCAGATATATCTTATCACACCGCTTTACGTTTGAAAAGACTTTTTAATAAAAACACTGTTCTTTTTTTCAAAAGTGCTTTATAATAAAAAGACGCTTCCCGCAAAGTGCAGGAAGCGCTGCCTGATCCACAAAATATGTTCAGAAATATGCAGCAATCCAGAAGTCTTTTTTTAATTCTGAACAGCTGTAAATCATGTTATCAGAGAGGTGTTGTATGCTTGCTTTAAAAATTACTGATGTAAAAGATTTTATGAATAAACTCCTGATCGGTGAGGTATTTGACCGTTTTTCTCTTGTCGAGGCATCTGTGACAACCTTCAACACTTTTACCATAAACGGAAAACTTCATTACGATTTCTTTGATACTGACACAAAGGCTGCTTTTGAGGAGAATTCCACAGAATATTCCCTCTGGCATGATGTAAAACCTTATTGTTTTTCTATCATACGCGGCAGACGCACACCTTTGAATTTCAGGATTGTATTTGAACTTTCTCATGATCAGACACAGTCGTTGTTAAAAAATGAACGGCATATTGCAGATATTCCTGTGCAAAGCTTTTATCTGAATATCCAGTACAAGAACCAGTCCCTTTTATGTACAACAGGTGTTTCTTATACTTCATTCAGTCCGGATAAACGTCTGGAACATCTCTGGGATGATTCCATGACTGTTTTTCTCTCCAGTCATCACATTCCCTGTGAGAAATTATGAGTAGATTCTGTTATCAGTCTTTATCCGAATAACGCAGATAATAGACCAGAATATCTATAAACTCACTGTTCGTCGGTTTATCTGCCATTGTACATCCTGCCATTTCTTCCAGTGTATCCTTATGATTCATCCAACATAAGTTTACCAGTGTTCTTATGTTGTGTTCTACATTAGACGGCGTTGATTTATATTTTCTTGCAATGACCGGATAAATATCTTTGGTGACTTTTACCGGTCGCTCATAAATTTTCTGTGCCATTTCTACTGCATCCACAACATAATAATATCCTTTATACTTTGATGTTGCACCCAATTTTCTAATAACTCCATAAACTGCACTCATACATCGTTCCTCCTGTAACTTCCATAATCTGTGTTTTTACAGATTTGGATATCTCATTTATTTACACACATTTCTCTATAAGTAAATGAAAGTCACGATATTGGCTGCCCGGAAGCACCATTGCAGTCACTATTCTCTGTAACCCGTTATATCTTCTGCGGATTCGGCATATTCATTAAAATATCGGCAACTTAATAATAGGAATTCATAAGACATTTGTCAATACCAATGTAATTGTTTTCCACAAAAATAAGGAGCAAAAGTTATTCTCCGCTCCTTATTTGATATTCTGCTATTCTGACAGGCGTATCTGTCCTCTCATTGATCTGCCGGCAAATTGCCTGCTTTCTATCTTATTTTGCAATCATCAGCAAAATTTCATTGCTTCTCTGAACAAATCTGGTCATTTCGTCCGGTGAAAGCTGTTTATGGCTCATCATCGCAAGGTCATACAACTGTTCACAGATAAGCGGAGCCTTGTCAGATTCCTGATTCTCTGCCAGATATTTAACCAATGGATGATTCGCATTCAGAACCAGTGTTTCCTGTCCGCCAAACATATTCGGATCCATTCCATACATATTATACATCTTCATCATATCCTGCATACGGCGGCTCTCTTCGGAAAGAGTCATCATTGCTGATACATTTTCATTTTTCAGATTCTCAACATGTACTTCCAGTTTATCTTTATTAAGGCTCTTGCGGAAAAGTTCTGTCAGTGCTTTGACAGTTTCTTCATCGGCAGTACCCTCACCCTTCATTTCTTCGGTCAGATCCGCATCAATACGCTTAAACTGTACTTCCTGATGTTTCTGCTCAAGACTGGAAATAAATGCACTGTCAATATTATGCTTCAGGATAACGGCATCTTTTCCTGCTTCCTTAAACATATTGATATACTGACTCTGCTGAACTTCATCAGTTACATAGAAAATTACTGTCTTCTCAGGTTCTTTCGCTTCCGCATTGTCTTTGTTTTCAGACTCTGCTGCATCTTCTTTCTTTTCTTCTGTCTGAGCCTCAGTTTCTTCTGTTTCTTTTTTATTCTCTTCAACGCAGTCCTTTAATGTGAGATATTTGCCATCAAGATTCTTAAAGAGTACATAATCTCCCATTTTCTCTGCAAATTTAGCATCTTTAATACAGCCATATTTAATAAACGGGCTGATATCATCCCAGTATTTCTCATAAGATTCTCTGTCAGTCTTGCACATTCCGGTAAGCTTATCTGCCACTTTTTTGGAAATGTATTCAGAAATCTTCTGTACAAATCCGTCATTCTGCAATGCACTTCGTGACACGTTCAATGGAAGATCCGGACAATCGATCACACCTTTCAGAAGAAGCAGGAATTCAGGAATTACTTCCTTGATATTATCTGCGATAAATACCTGATTGTTATAAAGTTTGATCGTTCCTTCAATGGAATCATACTCTGTATTGATCTTCGGGAAGTACAGGATACCTTTTAAATTAAACGGATAATCCATATTCAGATGTATCCAGAATAACGGTTCCTTATAATCCATAAATACTTTGCGGTAAAATTCCTTGTATTCATCATCTGTACATTCATTTGGATGCTTCATCCAGAGCGGATTAATATCACTGATGGAAACCGGACGTTTATTGATCTTTACTTTATCCTTTGCAGGAGAAATTTCAACAACTTCCTTTTCACCTTTATCATTTTCTTTTTCTTCTGTCTTTGCTTCCTCATGAATATGTTCAACAACTACATCATCGTCTCTTAACTCAGATTCATCAATTGTCTCATATTCCTGAGGTGCATTTGCTTTGGAAAGGTAAATATGAACCGGCATGAAGGAACAGTATTTCTCAAGAATCTCACGCATACGGTACTCATTTGCAAATTCCAGGCAGTCTTCATTCAGGAACAGGGTGATTTCTGTACCAATCGTATTCTTGTTGCCTTCCTGGATATCATATTCTGTTCCGCCATCGCAGGACCAGTGTACAGGCTGTGCACCTTCTGTATAGGAAAGTGTATCAATATGCACTTCATCCGCCACCATAAATGCAGAATAAAATCCAAGTCCAAAATGACCGATCATCTGATCATCTGTAGTTTTGTCTTTATATTTCTCAAGAAACTGAGTTGCACCTGAAAAAGCAATCTGGGTAATGTATTTCTCTACTTCATCAGCAGTCATGCCAATACCATTATCGATGAATTTCAGAGTTTTCTCATCGGGATTAACAATTACCTGAATCTCCGGTTTGCATCCTTCCGGAAAAGTATATTCTCCCATTACTTCCAGTTTTTTCAGTTTAGTAATCGCATCGCATCCGTTGGAGACCAGCTCTCTTACAAAAATATCATGATCGGAATATAACCATTTCTTGATGATTGGGAAAATATTTTCACTGTTAATTGATAAATTTCCATGTTTTACAGCCATGCTGTCCACACTCCTTTTTGTTTTTAATCATTTGCCGCAACTTTATCTGTCAATATACTGCATTCTTATCTGCTCTGCCTCCGGAGCCAAAACTATCCTCTCCTGTTTATCCTTTGAAATAGCTTTTGACTCCTGTAAGTTGCTTCTCTGAAAGATATAGTAATACCATTTATTCCAAAAGTCAAGAAAAAATTAGCACTCACCAAAAATGAGTGCTAATAATTTTATATTTTACATATTCCCCTGTATTTTTTTCTTCAGATAACTCTTATTTCTTTCGTCTTTTGTATACCACAACTCCCACAATACATCCCGCTGCAATCGCCAGAATAATCACAAACGGTGTGATATTAGTCGTATCTCCTGTCTTTACCGCTGTTTTCGCACTTGCTCCATTCGGCTGCGGAGTCGGAGTTGCAGTTACAGTCTGTGCCTGTGTAATACTGAAATTCACCTGTTTAGTATCCTGCTCCCCTGTATTCTCCCATTCACTTCCATTATACTTCTGACGGTCAAATGTAACTGTCAATGTGTAGGTTCCGGCCTTTGTAATTCCAAATGCAGCAGTATAAGGTGCACTGCTCCAGCTATTTGTATTGATCACTTTCCAGTTATACGGTACATAGCGGACATCTCCCTTTCCCGGACTTTCATTGTCCATACCCGCTCCGACTGCTGTAAATGTAATCTTTGACTGTGTTGTATATCCATCTGAACTGATTCCTGTAATCTTATTATCTGCCGGATCTGCAATTTTCGCCTTGCGGGCAGCTTTAACCGTAAACTGAACTTTCACTTCTGCACTGATCTGCTGTTCATTATCAATCACAACTGACTCTGTATAGGAGCCGGCCTTTAAACCCGCCTTCGGGCGGATTTTAAATGTACAGCTCTCCCCCGGTGCAAGCTCTGTGGCTGAAAGTTTCCCGATTTTAAAGTTTTTACCTGACGGTGCATTTAAAGTTACATTTGTATTCCCCTCATTCGTCACTGTAACTTTCTGCGCTTCCGGTGCCTCACTATATCCTTCTTTTGCTTTTCCAAAATTCAGTTCTTCCGGTGTTACGGATAATTTATAAATCTTTTTCACTTCCGAAACAGTCGCAGAAGCTTTGATCGTTGTCAATACATCCTCCTGTCCTTCCGAACTGGTCTGGGCTATCTGAATACTGTCCAGATAATTGCCGACTTTCAGACCGGTCACCGGTACTGCTGTAAATGCAGCAGAATCTCCCGGCTCCAGCACTGATGCCGAAAGTTCCCCAATATCAAAATACTCTGCATATGGCTGCATCAGCGAAACAGTTGTATTTCCTGTATTGGTAAGTGTAATGGTCGTCGCTTCAGGAGTATCATAACCTTCCTTCAGATCATCATAACTGAAAGATTCCGGATCTGCCTGAACTGCTGTGATCTGTTCCTGTTCTGCCTCTTTTACAGATACTTCCGCAGTTACCTGCGCTGCTACTTCCGAATCCTCTTCACTTTCAAATATCAGGGTATCACTGTAATCCCCCTTCGTCAGACCGGTTTTTGGCTGTACCATGAACATAAGAGAATCACCTTTTGCAATCTGTATTCCTGATACAGCTTCACTTCCATCTTCGTTCATCACCTCAAAATAATCTGATTTCGGTATCTTTAAAGTGACAATTCCGTCCCCTGTATTTATTACGGTTACAGACAGTGTCTCATTGGCCTGTGTATAATTTTCTTCGATATCGCTGAAATTAAGACTTCCTGTATTTACCTCAAGAGACTGTGCCTCAAGAGATGCATCTGCATTGTCACCTGCCGATGGAGCCTCGCTGTCATCCGGCGTCTCTGTCGGTTCTGCAGAAGGCTCATCCGAAGGCTTCAGGTCTTCGTCATCTGATGAATCATCCTCACCTTCAACTGCAATCTTCGCTTCAAAAGAAACCTCAATACCTTCTTCCGTCCGGTATGTGATCATATCATCATATTCACCCGGTTCCAGCCCTTCCCTCGGCTGTATCCATACGCTTACAGATTCACCTGCACTCAGCGGTTCTATAATATCCTGAGCCATAAAATGTTCCGGACTGATCTCCTGAAAATTCAAGCTCTCATTTCCGGTGTTCGTAATCTGCACATACTGTGCTTCCACATCCTCAAGATCACTCTTTACTGTTCCAAAATCACAGATCTGATCTTCGCTGTCCTCTACAGTGACAGTCGCTTCGTAAGTCTTTTTATCTTTATCATCTTCACCTGCTGCCTGTCCATCTTTCTCTGATCCATCTGTCTGCACATTTCCGTTCTCATCCACCTGCAGCTGATCTTCTGTATAAATTTTCATCTGGGAATCATCAGTACCTTCTGTTGTTTCCTCCGGCTGACCTTTTGTGTTCTGAGATCCATCTTCCTGTTCATTCCCTGCATTCTGCTGTACATCTTCTGTTCTATCTACATCCTGATTTTCAGAATCCTGACTGCCTTCTGCATTATCTGCTGTTTCTTCCAGCTGTGCATCCTCTGTTCCATCTGCCGTTTCTTCCAGCTGTGCATTCTCTGTTCCATCTGCCGTTTCTGTCTGCTGTGCATCCTCTGCTTCCTGTTCCACTGCTTTCGCCTCTTCTTCAGTTGCAGCTACCTCTAACGTCTTTGCAGTAAGAGTACCTGTCAGTCCGCTTCCATCTACAGGGGTCAGATCAAGCACCAGTCTGCATCCCAGATCATCCTGAGTGATCGTATAGGTCTTCTCAGTACCTACCTGTGTTAACTCCTTCTCCCCGGTCTGTCTTGACCAGGAAAAAGTGAAATCTTCATCCGTAACCTCTTCCGGTGTAACCTTTGCATAATCTGCACTCAACACTACGCCTACAGCTGCAAGTCCCTTAATCTTAAGCTTACCGCCCAATTCTCCTGACGGAGCTGCCGCAAAAACCATGGATGGAATCATTGAAATAACCATCATCACAGTCATTACAACTGCAAGAAATCTCTTTCTCTCCATCTGTAGTCCTCCTTTTCATTTATAATAAGATTTGTAATTATTCAGCAGCCACTCTGAAGGTACTGAATAATTACAGTTCTGTGATGCTTCTGTGTCTGTCTGCCCTTTTCATTCCCATCACAGACCACAACATCGTTTTTTCTCTGTATAAAAGCATTATAGCATCACATTTTCCGGAAATGTAATCTGTATTTTCTCCCTTAAAACAACTTCAGCCCCTGAGTATCAGAGTTCAATTTTCTCCAATATTCAGGGACCGAACTGTGTTTTACAGTTATTTCTCCGATATATCACGTGATATTCATAATTTGACCGAACAGTTTTTATCCTTCTACTATCAGATATTTTCCATCCGGCAGAGCAAATACTTCACTTGCATCTTCCAGTTCTTCATCTGACATTCCTTCCACATCAGCGCCTGACTCTTCCAGATATTCTCTCACTTCTTCAATAGAATCCACAACCTGCGCCATGCAATCCTCAAGGAATGCTTCCGCTGCTTCATATGATTCTGCTACCGCCTGTGGAAAAAGCTGCTCCTGATTTTCAAGAAACGTATTAATACATTCTTCTGTAAACAATTTAAATAACCTCCTCAATCTTTCCCTTTGCCCTGATCAGCTTCTCAAGGACCGGTTCAACCTGTTTCGTCATATAGGACGTAGCTGCCCGTACCCCCTCCTTGGAATGCTCCATGGCAAAGCCATATTTTACCGCTTTAAGCATCTCTATATCATTATATTCGTCTCCGAACGCAATACATTCTTCCGGCGAAATATGATATCTTTTCTGATATTCTCTGATTCCTTTTGCCTTGTTTGTTCCAAAAGGAATAAAATCAATCCACTCATTTCCCGAAGTGACAACAACACATTCTTTTCCAAATCTGTCCATCCAGTATTTCACAGATTCTTCTGTAAGGCCGGCCGGTTCAAACACAGCCAGCTTCATGATAGGAGCCGTCATCTCTTCCATGCTGTTTACAAATCTGCATTCATTTTTTACTTCATATAACATATGGTCATGAAATCTCTTTGTCTTCGGCATCAGGTAGTGGTAATCCTTTGCAGAACAGGTAAACTCGGCATCCTTCTTTTCCAGGATTGCAGAAATAATCTCCCCTGCCAGCTTTCTGTCAAAAGAATCCTGATACAGTACCTCTCCATGATCCACTGCCAGCGCACCATTCTCCGAAATATAGGAAATCTCTGAAGCAACAGGTGCAAACAGCTTTGTCATATTCGGATATTGCCTTCCACTGGCTGCTACAAACATAATCCCCAGTTCCTCTAACTGCCTGATCAGCGAAAAAATTTCTTCAGGCAGAGACTGTGCCTTATGTAAAAGTAACGTCCCATCCAGATCACTTGCAACCAACTTAATCATTTTCATGTTCCTCGCAAATCTTTACCAGATCTGTCGGTTTCTCAGCGACAAGATCTGCTCCATTCTCATTCAGTTCTTTTCGGTCACGAAAGCCCCATAGCGCACCTACTGTATACATTCCTGCTGCTTTACCGGTCTTCATATCTGTACTTGTATCTCCCACATACATGCATTCTTCCGGTTTTACACCAAATTTTTCCGCAACCATAAGCGGACCATCAGGTGCCGGTTTCCTGCGGATTGCTTCACTCTGACCAACTACCATATCAAATTCCCCATCAAAAAGCTGCGCAATTACTTTCACAGCTGCAGGATGAGGTTTATTTGAACAAACTGCCAGCTTCATTCCATGTTCCTTCAATTTCTTTAAGGTTTCCGGTATGCCCTTATAGGGAACTACTTTATACATCGGATCTGCTTCAAACATTTCCCGGTAAAGCTTCTGTCCCTCATCATAATGCGCAAGTTCCGGATCCCCCGCATCCTTAAGTGCGCGGCGGATCAGCATATTTGCCCCTTCTCCGCTGTAATATCTGAAATTATCCACCGGAAGTGTTTTCAACCCGAATTTTTCCATAATAATATTAGTCACATAAGCCATGGAATCCAGCGTATCAGCCAGTGTTCCATCCAAATCAAATATACATGCTTTAATCATCTTTTGTCATCCTCTTAAGTTAATTCCTGATTTCTTCATTTCATAAAATAATCTGGCAACCGGGAGTCCTACCACATTATTGTAATCTCCGCTGATCCCCTTTACATAAATTCCGAAAAGTCCCTGGATGCCATAGCTTCCAGCCTTATCCATAGGCTCTCCTGTAGCAACATACTCTCTGATCTCCTCATCTGAAACCGGATAAAAAGTCACATCTGTACTTTCATAAAAAGTATGTTCTGTCCAGACTTTTTCTTTCTTTTCCCATACAGAAACGCCGGTATATACCTGATGAGTACTTGCCTGAAGTTTCTTTAATGTATTCACTGCATCCTCTGTATCATAAGGTTTGCCAAGGATCACATTCTCAAACACTACCACTGTGTCAGATCCGATCACAATTGTTCCGTCGGCACTATCTTTCATAGTGCGGATAACAGAAGCTGCTTTATCCGAAGCCAGCTGTTTTACTGCCTCTCCCGGATTGTCTGAGATACGATTCTCATCACCTGATGCAGGCAACACTTCAAAATCTACGCCAGCCCGTTCCAACAGTTCTTTTCGTCTGGGTGAAGCAGATGCCAAAATAATTTTTCTCATAATAACCTCTTCTTTCCTGTCATAGTATACCTTGTATCTTTTTGGTATGCAACTGCTTTCATTAACTCTTTCCATAAAATTTCGCTTTTCTTTTTATCTGAAAAGTATTAAAATAACAATAACCTATAGCTGAATAAAATGGTGTCAGGAGTAAAAGATATTTTTATCCTGACTCGCTGTCAAAAATAGGAGAATATCAGAAAGGAGTTTATGATTATCATGGCTAAAATTAATAAATACTGGGGATATGTTGCAATAGGTGCCCTTACAGCAGCTGCTGCCGGTGCTGTAGCTGCCCTTATTGCCAAAAAAGGATCCTGTAAAGAGGATTTTGATTTTGAAGATGACTTTGATGATTTCGATCTGACTGATGAAAAGGAAACTGCTAAGGAAGATCAGGAACCTGCCGAAGATTTCCAGTCTTGGGAACATACAGGCGAACAGTCTGCAACAGATGACACCGAAAACGAAGAAGCTGCTGATACAGACGATTCTGAGAAGTCTTCCGATAAAGCTGCTGAAGTTGAGATTAAAGATGCAGAAGAGGAAGAAGATGCCGATGAACCTGAGACTTTTGAAGAGACTATGGACGCTGCATCTGAATCTGAAGAATAAACGTTACCGTTCACAGTAACGTAACCAAAAAGGAATGTTACTTCACGATTATACAATCGTAAAAGCAACATTCCCTTTTTATTCTGATTATATTACTATCTCAGTCTCATTATGCTTTCGGAAGTTTAAATGAGCTCTTCAGAGACACGATACGGTTGAATACCGGTGCACCCTCTTTAGAATCATGGATATCTGCACAGAAAAATCCTGTTCTTACGAACTGGAAACTGTCATAGCCTTTTGCTTCCATAAGTGCTGGTTCTACATATGCAGTAACTTTTGTCAGAGAGTTCGGATTTACGTTCAGAGAACCATCCTCTTTATTATATACGCCTTTTTCCTCATCTACAATATTCTCATAGAGACGTACTTCTGCTTTTCCTGCCTGGCTTGCTTCTACCCAGTGAATGGTTCCTTTTACTTTTCTGCCATCCGGCGCATTGCCACCCTTTGTTGCAGGATCATAAGTACAGTGTACAACACGTACAGTTCCATCTTCATCAGCTTCATATCCTGTACAGGTTACAAAATATGCGTTCATAAGACGAACCTCTGTGCCCGGGAACATTCTCTTATATTTCTTAGGCGGATCTACCATGAAGTCTTCTCTCTCAATATAGAGTTCTCTGCCAAACGGTATTTTACGGGTTCCCAGTTTTTCATTCTCCATATTGTTCGGAGCTTCCAGATATTCTACTTCGCCTTCCGGATAATTATCGATCACAAGCTTGATCGGATCAAGAACAGCCATCAGACGTGGACGTTTCAGTTTCAGATCCTCACGGATGCAGTATTCAAGCATTGCATAGTCAACAGAGCTGTTTGCTTTGGATACACCGCAGAGTTCTACAAACATTTTGATGGATTCCGGTGTAAATCCACGGCGGCGCAGTGCTGCGATGGAAACCAGACGCGGATCATCCCATCCGTCTACGATGCCTTCCTCTACCAATTTCTTGATATAACGTTTACCTGTAACTACATTTGTCAGATACAGTTTTGCAAACTCAATCTGCTTCGGCGGCTGTGGGTATTCCAATTCTTTTACAACCCAGTCATACAGTGGTCTGTGATCCTCAAACTCCAGAGTACAGATGGAATGTGTGATTCCCTCAATCGCATCCTCGATGGGATGGGCGAAATCATACATTGGATAAATGCACCATGTATCACCTGTTCTGTGGTGAGTCATATGAGCAACACGATAGATAACCGGGTCGCGCATATTCATGTTCGGAGATGCCATATCGATCTTGGCACGAAGCACTTTCTCTCCGTCTGCATATTTGCCTTCTTTCATCTCTTCAAAAAGCTGCAGGTTCTCTTCTACGCTTCTGTTTCTGTATGGACTTTCTTTACCCGGCTCTGTAAGAGTTCCACGATATTCACGGATCTGATCCGCTGTCAGGTCACATACATAGGCTTTGCCTTTCTGAATCAGCTTTACAGCAGCTTCATACATCTGTCCGAAATAGTCAGATGCAAAAAACAGTCTGTCTTCCCAGTCTGCACCAAGCCATTTGATATCTGCCTTGATGGATTCTACAAACTCACTCTTTTCTTTGGTCGGGTTTGTATCATCAAAACGCATGTTGAACTTGCCGTTATATTCCTGTGCAAGACCATAGTTTAAAAGAATAGATTTCGCATGACCGATATGAAGATATCCATTCGGTTCCGGCGGGAAACGCGTATGCACGGTGTCATAAACACCCTCTGCTAAATCTTTATCAATGATATTCTCAATAAAATTTTTGGAAACTGTTTCGTTCTCCATCTTTTTCCCTCCTGTTGTCGTATTTTATACTGTTTTATCACACATCTATATATAAAAAATACAACTGAATATTTTTTATGTCGAATGAATTTATATTATCATTGGAAATTCCATCTGTCAACCGTTTACACAACAGTGACAGGCCTTATATTTCTCAGACGTTACTGTTCACTCCGTTCACAGTAACGTAGCCAAAATTCATTCCAGATTGCC
>ERZ827117.1479-NODE-1479-length-17405-cov-4.881671_pt1 | contig 17405 bp, 12 predicted proteins | sample MGYA00519920_ERZ827117 | MGnify/ENA primary metagenome ERZ827117 (study PRJEB31778, sample SAMEA3449260) | human gut metagenome | biome: human gut; feature: human-associated habitat; material: faeces | place: United Kingdom | collected 2010/2012 ...
CCATCGGCGAGGCACGCACCAACTGGATGAAAGCCCGCCGCGCGATTTTGCGCAGCCCGCTGGATCGCATCGGTTACGGCGGTTACTTAAAGCTCGCCAACAACTGGCCTGGCTTTATCGACGAAATTCAGAACGTGGTGGGTGAGTTCCGCCAGATCCACGAAAATATGCAGGGCACAAAGTCCTACGTCGCCCCGTTCAAGGTAGCAATCCTCAACTGCTGGGGCGGTCTGCGCAAGTGGATGAGTAACCAGGTCCACCATTCGATCTACCACCGCGAGACTTACTCCGCCGAAGGTGTGCTCGAGTGCCTGAGTGGTATGCCGTTTGATGTGGAGTTCATTGATTTTGATGATATCCGCAGCGGCATCCCCAAGGACATCGGCGTTATCATCAATGTGGGCGATGCCTACACCGCCTTCAGCGGTGCCGAAAACTGGATCGACGAGAAAGTCGTGACTGCCATCCGCAAATTTGTGGACGAAGGCGGCGGTTTCATCGGCGTGGGTGAGCCCACCGCATACCAGCATCAGGGGCGGTACTTCCAGCTGTCCGACGTGATGGGCGTGGATCGTGAGATGGGCTTCTCGCTGAGTACCGACAAGTACAACACCTGCAACCCGCATCACTTCATCTTGGAAGATATTGACGGCAAAATCGACTTTGGCGAGGGCACGTCCCGTATCTACGCCCAGGGCAAGCATTACCAGATCCTGGCGCAGGACGGCGAGTATAGCCAGCTTGTTGTGAACGAGTACGGCAAGGGGCACAGCGTTTACTTCGCCGGGCTGCCCTACTCCCCGCAGAACTGCCGCATCCTGCTGCGTGCAATTTACTACGCCGCCGGTATGCCGGAGGAAATGAAGCACTACTATGTGACCAACGTGGACACCGAGGTCACGGTATTCCCCGAAACGAAGCGCATCGCGGTCATCAACAACGCAGATGCCGAGGAAAAGACCGACCTGTACATCAAGGGGCATCTGATCGACAGCCTGACGCTGGCTCCGCGCGAGATGCGCTGGGTCGACGATGCCGAATAACACCCGATAATTTATGCCCCGCTGTGGGACATATGTTATACAGCCAAAGAATGGAGAAACATTTTTAAGGAGGAAAAATCCATGAAAAAGAAGAATGCAGCAGCACTTATGGCAGCAGCTATGGCAGCATCGCTGTTGGTTGGCTGCGGCGGCGGTGCCGCCAGCGAAGCTGCCTCTACCGCTGACAGCACCCCTGCCGAGTCCACCGCAGATTCCACTGCCGCCGACACCACCGCTGACGGCGACGAGACCCTGACTGTCTGGGCATGGGACCCCAACTTCAACATCTACGCCCTGAAGCAGGCGGAGGCTATCTACCAGAAGGATCACCCCAACTTCAAGCTGAACATTGAGGAGAACGTCTACAACGACATTGAGACTAAGCTCATCACCGCTGCCACCAGCGAGGATTACAGCACCCTGCCTGATATCTTCCTGATGCAGGACTACTCCTACCACAAGATGATTGCCAACTTCCCCGGCATCTACACCGAACTGACCGATTCCGGCCTGGATTGGGACCAGTTCTCCGGCGGCAAGCTGGCTGATTCCACCGTCGATGGTCACCATTACGGTCTGCCCTTCGACAACGGCGCTTCCGTCATGGCAGTTCGTTCCGATATGATCGAGAATGCCGGTCTGACTGTCGATGACTTCAAGGATTTGACTTGGAGCGAGTTCGAGGAAAAGGCACAGAAGGTCGTGGACGCCAACGGCGTGCCGATGCTGACTTCCTCCGGCGGTTCTGAGTTGATCATCGAGATGATGCAGTCTGCCGGTGCTTCCCCCGTTGTGGACGGCGAGGTCAAGATTGCTGACAACGCTGCGCTGAAAGAGTCCCTGACCGTCTACAAGGACATGGTCGATAAGGGCATCCTGGCTGAGTACACCGACTGGGATCAGTACATTGCTTCCATGAACGACGGCAAGGCTGCCGGTGTCATCAATGGCTGCTGGATCATGTCCAGCGTGCAGGCTGCCGAGGATCAGTCCGGCAAGTGGGCTATCGTGGATATGCCTAAGTTGGACGGCATCGACGGTGCTACCAATTACGCAAACTGCGGCGGCGCAAGCTGGGCGGTTTCCTCCAACTGCAAAAACACCGAGCTTGCCTTCGACTTCCTGAAGAGCACCTTCGGTTCCAGCATCGAGCTGTATGACGACCTGCTGCCCAACGCCGGTGCGATCTCCAGCTACCTGCCCGCTGCAGAGAGCGACGTCTACAACCAGCCTTCCGAGTTCTACGGCGGTCAGACCGTTTACAAGGACATCGTTGAGTTCGCAGGCAAGGTCCCCGCATTCGACTGCGGCGCTTACTACTCTGACGTGCGCAGTGCCCTGACCGATGCCGTTACCAACATCGTCCAGAACAACGCCGACATTGACAGCGAGATGCAGAACGCCCAGGATACCGTGGAGTTCAATATCGCTGGCTAAGCAAAGCATGACACACACTGTGTCCGGTTACAACTGAGAATTTGCCAAGGGCACGGTTTGCATCTGATACGTCCGCTGCAAGCCGCGCCCTTGCTTTTGTGGCAAAATAGGAGACACTACGATGAAGAAAAAAGGACTGAATATGGAGCAGAAGCGCAACCTGACGGGGTGGGCGTTCTTGCTGCCGGCAGCACTCCTGATATTTGTATTCTGCTTTTACCCCATGGTGCAGGCGCTGATCCTTTCGTTCCAGAAAGGCACAGGCAGCGCTGTACAGCCTGCGGGCTTTGCCAACTACGCGCGCATTTTAAAGGATGCCACGTTCCAGCAGTGCCTGTTTAACACGATTTTCTATTTCGTGATTCAGGTACCCATTATGCTGATCCTGGCATTGATCCTCGCGCAGCTGCTCAATAGCCCGGACATCAAGGGCAAGGGCATCTACCGCACGATGATTTTCCTGCCCTGCGCCACGTCGCTTGTCTCCTATTCGATGATTTTTAAATCTCTGTTTGCCAACGATGGTCTGGTCAACCGGGTGCTGTCCACGGTGGGCATCCCCACGGTGGATTGGTTCCAGAACGCCTGGGCGGCACGCTGGGTCATCGTTATTGCGCTGGTCTGGCGCTGGACCGGCTACAACATGGTTTTTTATCTTGCTGGCTTGCAGAACATTGACTACTCGATCTACGAAGCTGCCCGCATCGACGGTGCTTCACCGTTCCAGCAGTTTGTACACCTGACGATTCCCCTGCTGAAGCCCACTATCCTGCTCACCGCCATTATGTCTACCTCCGGCACGCTGCAGCTGTTTGACGAGTCCGTCAACCTGACGGCGGGCGGTCCCGGCAAGGCGACAATGACACTGACCCACTACATTTACAACATCTCGTTTGTTGAGACGCCCAAGTTCAACTATGCGGCGGCGCTGTCGGTGTTTATCCTTGTAGTCGTGGCAGTGTTGTCTGCCATCCAGATGAAAGTAGGTGATAAGCGTGACTAAGGGTAAAAAGATTCTGGCGCACGCCGTGCTGATTTTTGCCAGCTTCCTGTCTGTATTCCCGCTGTACTACATGCTGTGCGGCGCGACGAACCCCAGCATTGATGTTGTGCGTGGCAAGCTGATCCCCGGCACCTATCTGGTGGAAAACTTCAAGTCGCTGATCGCCAACCAGAATCTGGGGCTGGCGATGGCAAACTCTTTCCGCAACGCCATCTTGATGACACTCATCACGCTGCTGGTCTGCTCCATCGCGGGCTATGGCTTTGAAATTTACCATGATAAGGCCAAGGATGCACTGATGAGCGTCCTGCTGCTGGCGATGATGCTGCCGTTCGTGGCAATTATGATTCCGCTGTTCAAGATGATGTCCCACTGGGGGCTTGTCAACAGCTGGGCGGCGTTCGTGCTGCCGTCCATCTCGACACCGTTTATGATCATGTTGTTCCGGCAGGCATCGCGTTCCTTCCCCAATGACATCATTGAAGCGGCGCGTCTCGACGGTCTGAGCGAGATCGGCATCTTCTTCCGGATGTTTATCCCCATCATGCGCTCCACCTACGGCGCGGCGATGACGGTTACGTTTATGAATGCATGGAACAGTTACCTCTGGCCGAAGATCATATTCCAAAGCAACGCATCCATCACGATGCCGATGCTGGTTGCGAACCTTAAGAGCGGCTACAGCGTGGACTACGGTATGCTGATGCTGGGCGTTCTGATCTGCACGCTGCCCACCGCCATCATCTTCCTCTGCCTGCAAAAGAGCTTTGCCAACGGCATTACGGGTGCAGTCAAGTGAGCAAACAAAACTACTGCCTGACGCCGGAAGAAGAGCATTATGCCAAAGCCTGCCTGACGCTGGCAAAGCGCTGGGGGCTGATTGATGACGACAGCTTTTCCGCGCTCGAAGGTCGCCGCACTGCAAAAAACACACAAGCTGAAAAAGCGGAGCGGGACGGCAAACCCGTGTATGGCACGCGGCATTTCTCTGCCCCGGCCTACCTGCAATACGAACTGACTCGCTTCAAGCTGGATTTCGTGGAACCGTGCGAAAAAATTCGTGCGTTGGGCATCTGCCCGGATTTTACCGACGCACAGACCCGCGCCTGGTATGACGCGAACCTGGATCTGTTCACGCGGTACGCTGGCGACAGCTTCCCCTATGAGGAAGTGAAACAAATCATCGAAAAGCGGATGCGGGAGGAGGTGTATGACAGCCTTGTGCAAGACCTATTACGTGAATCCGCAGATGGGCAGTGATACAAATGACGGCTTGACGCCGGAAAAACCGCTGGCGACGCTGTTTGCTGTCAACCGGCTGGTACTTGCCCCCTGCGACACGGTACTGCTCAAACGCGGCAGCGTATTTGAAAAGCAGTTCCTGCATCTGCGCTGCTGCGGCGAAAAAAATTGTCCCATCACCATCGCTGCCTATGGTGAAGGCAGCGCCCCGCGCATTGACGCTGACGGGCAGGGGCTTTGGTATCAGGACTATGGCTGCGCACTGGATTCACCCACCCATGTGTACCGCGGGTATGTTTCCTCCGCCGTGCTGCTGTATGATGCAGCCTATGTCACGGTGCGTGATTTGGAACTGACGAACCGCGCCGAGGATGTCATCGGCGAACAATATTCCCAGCCGGATAAGCTGGAGCGCACCGGCGTGGCTGTGGTGGCAAAAGATAAGGGAACGTGCTGCGGCATTACACTGCAAAACCTGCTGATCCACGATGTACACGGCAACGTTTACGACAAACACATGAACAACGGCGGCATTTACATGACCGCGTTGCGGCCCGCAGATGAGACCGCTACCGGCGTGGCACGCTTTGCCGACGTGCTGGTCGAGGGCTGCTATGTAGCCCGCGTCAGCCGCTGGGGGATTGCGGTGGGTTATACTTACGCCCATGCGCAGTTCCAAGGTGCTGAACTGGCAGAAAAAACCTTTTTGCAGTACGGTCACGAGAATGTCGTTCTTCGTGATAACTACGTGAAAGCGGCAGGCGGCGATGGTCTTACGGTTATGTATGCTCTGCGCCCGCTGGTCGAGCACAACACGGCGGACTCCGTCGCCTGCGAGATGAACGACCGTGTTTATCGGGAACCGGGCAATCGCATGGGCAAGGTAGCTGCTGCCATCTGGCCGTGGAAGTGCAAGGATGCGTTGTTCCGCTATAACGAAGCCGTTGATACACGGCTCAATCAGGACGGCATGGCTTACGATGCTGACTCCGGCGACGGTACGGTGTATGAGCATAACTACAGCCGCATGAATGAGGGCGGCTGCGTGATGTTCTGCCTGGAAGAAGCTATCCACAACACTTTCCGCGACAACGTCAGCTATGACGACCTCGGCGGCACGATCAGCCCCTCCCAAAACCCGGACGCCCTTTTGGAGCATAATACCTTCTATGTGCGTGACGGTGTGCCCTTCGTGCGCACCCGCATGGGCGGAGGCAACTACACCGAGAAGGATGATAAAATCATCCCGATGCCCTAAAAAACACAAAAACGATATCGCCCGGGATGTTGAGCTTTTCAACATCCCGGGCGCTTTTTGTGGATGAATTTTGCGGAGTTGGCAGGTAAAAAATAGGAGCGGTCAGCCAGCTTGGACCAGTACAGACACGCTGTTCTGCGGTACGATAATTTGCTCTTCAATCTTTCAGAGGAGACACAATTCAAACAGCAGGAAGAAATCTGCGTCGAAAGGCATCGACCTGATTTGAAAATTTCCCGCAAAACATTCCGCGTTATCCCCCCCTTGCTAAATTCTGAAAATCCTGTATCATAAGGAGTGTGGCGCTGAAATTTGCAATCCATTGAAATCGGAGTTTCAGTATTATGAAAAATGCAATGTTGGAAATGTCCCGCTATGCGGCGCTGGCTCGTCAGGCTGTGGCGGAGGGTGTTGTCCTGCTGAAAAATGAGGCTGTCTTACCGCTGGCTCCCGGCGGCAGGGCGGCCTTGTTTGGGTACGCGCAATTTCACTACTATAAAAGCGGCACCGGGTCCGGCGGACTGGTCAACGTGACCCATGTGCCGGATCTGCCGGAGATACTGGGCGGTGACGGCGGCTATCGGCTGGATGCCGAGGTGCAGGCCCGCTATGCCGCATGGCTGGCAGACCACCCTTACGAGATGGGCACCGGCTGGGCGCAGGAACCGTGGTTTCAGCCGGAAATGCCGCTGGACGAAGAATTCGTCCGTGCTGCCGCCAGGCGCGCCGACACGGCGTTTATCGTCATCGGCCGCACAGCGGGTGAGGACCAAGACAACACAAACACCCCCGGCAGCTTTCTGCTGACCGAGGGCGAAGAAAATATGCTGGCGCTGGTATGCCGCCATTTCAAAAAAACTGTTGTGCTGCTCAATGTTGGCAACATCCTTGATATGCAGTGGGTCGCGCGGTACGACCCCGGCGCGGTGGCTTACATATGGCAGGGCGGGCAGGAGGGATGCCGCGGCGTGCTGGATGTGCTGAACGGCACGGTCAGCCCCAGCGGCAAACTGCCCGACACAATTGCCCACACCCCGGCGGATTACCCAGCCGCCGACCACTACGGTGCGGACAACCGCAATTTCTATGCCGAGGATATTTACATCGGCTACCGCTACTTTGAAACATTTGCGCCGGAAAAGGTGCTGTATCCTTTTGGCTTCGGACTTTCTTACACAAAATTTGATGTACAGCTGTTGAGTGCGGACGAGAACGCCGATGGTATCACAGCCTTTGCCACGGTCAAAAATATCGGCGCCTGCCCCGGCAAAGAGGTCGTGCAGCTGTATTGCACCGCGCCGCAGGGGCTTCTGGGCAAGCCCGCCAAGGTACTGTGCGCCTTTGCCAAGACCAAAACACTGGCCCCTGGGGAAAGCCAGACTTTGGCGCTGACTGCGCCGTGGCGCAATTTTGCCAGCTATGATGACAGCGGCGCTGCCGGGCACAAGTCGGCCTTTGTGCTGGAAGCCGGTGACTATGTTTTCAGTCTCGGTACCGATGTGCGCAATGCTACGGCGGCCTTTACGGTCACACTACCGCTGATGGTGGTGGAGCAGCTGGAATCCGCCGCTGCACCCGCCGCGGCTTTTGAACGGCTGCGCCCCGGTGCGGACGGTTCCACTGCGTGGGAGTCTGTTCCCACCGAGGCGATGCTGCCCGAGACCCGCCGCGCGGCCCGACTGCCGAAAGAACCTCCCCAGACCGGGGACAAGGGCATCCGCCTGCAGGATGTAGCCGACGGCACGGCAGACATGGCTGATTTTGTCGCGCAGTTCAGTGACGACGAGCTTTGCACGATCGTCCGGGGCGAGGGGATGAACTCCCCGCGCGTCACGCCGGGCACGGCGGGGGCTATCGGCGGTGTCAGCGATGCTTTGCAGCACTACGGTCTGCCTGCGGCCTGCTGTTCCGACGGCCCCAGCGGTATCCGTATGGACTGCGGCACGGTTGCCTTCGCCATGCCCAATGGCACCTGCCTGGCTGCGACATTCAACGAGGAATTGAGTGAGGAACTCTACTCGATGGAAGGGCTGGAACTGCGCAAAAACCATGTGGATACGCTGCTGGGTCCCGGTATCAACATCCATCGCCATCCGCTGAACGGCCGCAATTTCGAGTATTTCTCCGAGGATCCGCTTTTGACCGGAAAGATGGCCTGCGCCCAGCTGCGCGGGCTGCACCGTTGGGGCGTGACCGGGACGATCAAGCACTTTGCCGCCAACAACCAGGAGCATCGCCGCCACTTTGTGGAGTCTGTCGTATCGGAACGCGCTTTGCGGGAAATCTACCTGCGCGGTTTTGAAATTGCTGTCAAGGAGGGGCATGCCCGCTCGATCATGACGTCCTACAACCCGCTGAACGGCTACTGGACGGCGAGCAATTATGATCTTGTCACGACGATTCTTCGTGGCCAGTGGGGTTACACCGGCCTTGTGATGAGTGACTGGTGGGCCGAGGGCAATGACCGCGGCGGCGCTGGCAGCACCAAGCATGTGGCCGCCATGGTCCGCGCCCAGAATGATGTTTTTATGGTCGTGGCCGACCCGGAGCATAACTCCGGCGGGGACGATTTGGCCGCCGCATTGGCGGAGGGCCGCTTGACGCGGGGCGAATTGCAGCGCAGCGCGGCGAACATCTGCCGCTTTTTGCTGCAAACACCCGCTTTCCGCCGCAGTATCGGCCGCACGAGCGCACTGGATGACCAGCTGGAGACAATGGCCGAGCAGGATATGCAACAGGCAGCCCAGAGCGATCAGCCCTTGACGCTGCGCGACGGCACAGCCATCGACATTGCAGCCATCGACAACGGCTGCCGCCGTACGACGGCGTTCCGCGTAACGGCAGCCGAGGGCGGCAGCTACACCCTGCATCTGCGCTGCCGTGCTATGCCGGGCAGCAGCCCGCTGGCCCAGATCCCGGTATCGGTGTTCGCAGGCCGTGCGTTCCTGAAAACCATAACCATCACCGGTACTCAGACAGACTGGTGCGATTTTACCGTCAGCTTGCCCGCGTTGAACACAGGAGACGAGTTCTTCCTGCGGTTTTATTTTGGCCAGAGCGGCATGGAACTGGGTGCTGTTATACTGAAAAAATGAGAACTGCAAGCCGAAACAGGAGGGAGACTGCGGCCTTATGCAACTTGACAGCATAAAACCTCCAAGGCAGAAATCTTCGGCCCGACTGCGGTGCGTTCTGTAACGATGTAGGTTACGCGGCCTTTTGCAGCTCTTTTTGCTGGCTGCGGGTGAAATACAGGTAAAATGCTGTGTTCAGCAGCACGCCCACCAGGGTGGAAACAGGGGCAGCCAGGCCGATCTTGGTCAGGCTGGCGTTGGGCTGGATGCTCATGAGGTAAGACATCGGCAGGCGGACCAGCAGTGTCTGCACAAGGCCCTGGATCATGACAAAGACCGTCTTATTATTGCCGTTGAAGTAGCCCAGCATGCTGAACAGAATGGCCGTCAAAATCGTTTCGGGGGCAAAGCCTTTCAGGTATTCAAAGCCCTTCTGCACCACTTCGGCGTCGGTGGAGAAGATACCGGCCAGCACATCGCCTTTCAGCATCACCAGCGCAAACATCGCGCAGCCAAAGACCAGCCCGATGCCCATGCCGGTAAACATGGCCTGCTTGGCGCGCTTGGGCTTGCTGGCACCTACGTTCTGCGCCACAAAGGACGCCATCGACTGCATCAGCGCACTGGGGATCAGCATGGCGAAGCTGACAATCTTGCTGGCGACGCCGTAGCCGGAGGAAGCCGTCAGCCCCAGCCGGTTGACGAACGCGCAGAGCGCCAGAAAGGATGCCTGGGTCAGCACTTCCTGCAGGGCCAGCGGCAAGCCGACCTGCAAGAACTTGCGGCACTGCGGATTCAGGCGGAAATCCGATTTCTTCAGCGTGAACGGCAGGTCCTTTTTCAGCAGGATGACAATAGCCAGCGCAACGCTGACTGCCTGCGCCATGACGGTGGCGATGGCAGCCCCGGCGGCGTCCATCTTAAACCCGGCTACAAAAAGCAGGTCGCCCGCAATGTTGATCAGGCAGGCCACCAGCACAAACAGCAAAGGCGATTTGCTGTCGCCCAGGCCGCGGAAGATGGCTGCCAGCATATTGTACGCTACAATGAAGAAAATGCCCATGCCGCAGATGCGCACATAACGGGTGGTCAGCCCAAGCGCCTCGCTGGGGGCCTGCATCAGCACCGCGATCGGGTGCGCAAAAAACACCAGCAGCACAAACAACACGGCGGCCAGGATGGCAAACACCACGGTTGCGCCGCCCAGCACCGCGCCGATGCGCTCGGGCTTTTTCTCGCCGAGGTAGCGCGCAATCAGCACGGTGGCACCCATGGCCAGCTGCGTGACCATAAAGGTGACAAGGTTCATCAGCTGGCTGCCCGTCGAAACCGCCGACAGGCCCGCCGTGGAGCCGAACCGCCCGACGACCAGCAGATCGACCGCGCCGTACGCGGCCTGCAAAATTAGTGCCCCCAGCACCGGGAGCATGAAAAGAGACAGCTTTTTTAAGATGCTGCCCTCGGTAAAATTGTTTTTATCACTGCTCAACATGGATTCTCCTTTCGGACATGACTTGATAAACTTTCTCGATGGTACGTATGGTAGTGGCTGCATCCTCGTCCGAAACATCGGCCAGCAGCGGCGCAAGCTGGGCAAAAAACTCGCTGTCAAAGACCTGCGAGAGCATGCGGCCTTTTTCGGTGATCGTCAGATAGGTCACGCGGCCGTCCTCTTCCGAGGCGGCTTTTTCCAGGTAGCCGCCATCCACCATGTCTTTGACGGTACGGGTCACGCCGGGGCGGGGAATGTGCAGTGCATCGCTGATATCGGACACTTTCACCCGCACGCCCTGCTGCTGCAAAGCTGCGATGGTATCCAGATAGTGGATGAACGCCGGGGTAACGCCTTTCGGCAAAGCGGGCATCAGCTCCCGCACCCGCTTTGCCTGGTAAAAGGCATCCAGCAAATGTTTGATGTTTCTTGTGGTCATGGCTGCTCCTTGTAGTTGCTTTTGATAATTACCACAAGCAATTATATGAAAACACGAGCACAATGTCAATGCCTTTGAGCGAACGTTTTTCCTTATAATAGAAGTGTCTGCGCTTTGTGCATCCCTCTTGCGTTTCGCCACGCTTTGTGTTATACTTACCACCGTAAAACTGAATACGACAGCAGGTGCCTTTTTGCGCGGTTTTGCGCAGAAAAGGGTAAAAGGGAAGCGGGTGCAAATCCCGCACGATCTCGTCACTGTGATAAGGGAGCCTGCCGCCAGGGTGCTTTTGCACCGGTCACTGGGCATTTGCCCGGGAAGGCGGCGGTGGGCGTTGATCTTTCAGCCAGGAAACCTGCCCGCTGCCGGGTACGGGGGCAAACAGCCCCAGATCACGAGGAATTGGTTGTACCGTAAAGAACCTGCTGAAAGTACGGGGTCTTTTGTGTTGCCATTCTGCACGCAAAAGGCCTCGTTTTTTAATGGGCTTATTTGGGTGTCTGCCGCTGCGTTCGCTGCCTGTACCGCCCGCCAGTTACATAAAGAAAGGAAGCAGACACATGAGAAGAATCAACTGGAAAAAGCCCGCCGCCATGGCAGCTGCCCTGGCCCTGTCCACCGCTCTGCTGGCCGGCTGCGGCAGCACCGCCGCTTCTTCTGGCAGCGCAGCAGAAAGCACCGCCGTCAGCGAGGCTGAAAGCACCGCAGAGGATGCCGAAGAAGGAGATGCAGACGAAGTGGCCGCAAAGAACTGCGCTGACCTGATCGATGCCATCTATGTGCAGGAGCGCACCGACGACACCGACGCCCAGTGCGAAGCCGCCAAGGCTGCCTGGGATGCCCTGACCGATGCCCAGAAAGATCTGGTCGAGGGCGAAAACGCCGACCCCGAGTACTTTGGCCGCGACACCGGCGATGCCAGCAAGGACGACCCCCGCAACCAGGATGACATCGGCGAAAATGAACTGCTGGTCGTCAGCTTTGGTACCTCTTTCAACGACAGCCGCGCAGCTGATATCAAGGGCATCGAGGATGCCCTGCAGGCTGCCAACCCCGATTGGTCCGTTCGCCGCGCTTTCACCGCGCAGATCATCATTAACCACGTTCAGGCCCGTGACGGCGAGAAGATCGACAACATGCAGCAGGCCCTTGACCGCGCAGTTGCCAACGGCGTCAAAAATCTGGTCGTGCAGCCCACCCACCTGATGCACGGCGCGGAGTACGACGAGATGTGCGAAGCCATCGACGCGTACAAAGATCAGTTCGAGAGCGTTTCTATCGCCGAGCCCCTGCTGGGCGAGGTTGGCGAAGATGCCACTGTCATCAATGCGGATAAGGAAGCTGTAGCCACCGCCATCACCGCCGAGGCCGTCAAGGTCGCCGGTTATGAGGATGCCGCTGCTGCCGCTGCCGATGGCACCGCCTTTGTGTTCATGGGCCACGGCACTTCCCACACTGCTAAGATCAGCTACAGCCAGATGCAGACCACCATGCAGACTCTGGGTTACGACAATGTGTTCATCGGCACCGTCGAGGGTGAGCCCGAGGATACCGCCTGCGAGGCTGTTATCGAGAAGGTCAAGGAAGCAGGTTACACCAAGGTCGTGCTGCGCCCGCTGATGGTCGTTGCCGGTGACCACGCTAACAACGATATGGCCGGTGCGGACGATGATTCCTGGCTGAGCCAGTTCAAGGCTGCCAGCTGCTTTGACAGCGTCGATACCGAGATCGCCGGTCTGGGCGAGATCGCTGCCATCCAGCAGATCTACGTTGACCACACTCAGGCCGCCATGGACGCCCTGAACGGCTGATTTCTGCAACATTCTGCCCGAGGGGGAGCCTTCGGGCAGTTTTTTGATTTTATATTTATATAAGGTAGGAAAGTGACCATGAAGAAACTTCAAATCGTATCCATCACACTTGCAGCCCTGCTGCTGGCAGGCTGCGGCGCGGCGGGATCTGCCGCCACGGCCAGCGAAAGAGCAAGCGAGGCGGCTTCCACCGTGGAGACTGCCCCCGCAGCGGAAAGCGAGAGCGAGGCCCCCGCAGCCGAAGCCGCCCTGCCGGACGGCGTCTACACGGCTGATTTCAACACCGACAGCAGTATGTTCCACGCGAATGAATCCTGCAACGGGAAAGGCACGCTGACGGTGGCGGACGGCCGGATGACGATGCACGTCAGCCTGCAATCGAAAAAGATCGTCAACCTGTATCTGGGCATGGCAGCCGACGCTGCCGACCACGAGGCCGACTGGCTGCAGCCCACCACCGATACCGTGACCTACAGCGACGGCACCAGCGAGGAGGTGTACGGTTTTGACATCCCGGTGGCGGCTGTGGATACCGACTTCCAGCTTGCCATCCTGGGCACCAAGGGCACCTGGTACGACCACACTGTCAGTGTAGCCAATGCCGAGCCTGCCGCCGAAGTAGCTGGCACCGCTGCCGAAGCCCCTGCGGACGGCAGCTACACCTGCGCCGTAACACTGGAAGGCGGCAGCGGCCGCGCCACCGTGGAAAGTCCTGCCGCGCTGACCGTTGCCGACGGCGCGATGACTGCCACCATTGTGTGGAGCAGCCCCAACTACGACTACATGCTCATCGACGGCGAAAAATACCTGCCCATCAATACCGAGGGCAACTCGACCTTTGTGATCCCCGTTGCCGCGCTGGACACTGCCCTGGCCGTGACCGCCGACACCGTTGCCATGAGCACCCCGCATGAGATCGACTATACCCTGACCTTTGACAGCGCCACGCTGGCCGCAGCCGAATGAAGCGGCTTTTGTGTGCAGCCCTGCCAGCGCTGCTGCTGACCGGGTGCGCGGTCCGGCCAGCGGACGCCAAGGCGGAGCCGCTGACCGTCACGGGGCAATACCCCCTGCAATACGCTCAGCAGTTCACCATCGACGAGTGCGCGGGCGGATATGACCTTGTCACCATCGACGGCGCGCGGTATCTCGTCGTACCCGAGGGGGCTGCGGTGCCGGATGCGCTGGATGCGGACATTACTGTGTTGCAGCAGCCCATTGAGAATATTTATCTGGTCTCTTCCTCGGCAATGGACCCCATCATCAGCCTGGGCGGGCTGGATGCCGTGGCACTTTCCGGCACGCGCGCCGAAAACTGGTATCTGGACGAAGCCAAAGCGGCAATGGAAAGCGGGCAGATCGCCTACGCGGGCAAGTACAGTGCGCCCGATTATGAAACGATTCTGGCGGCAGACTGCGGCCTTGCCATCGAAAACACGATGATCTACCACACGCCCGAGGTCAAGGAACAGCTGGAAAAATTCGGCGTGCCGGTGCTGGTCGAGCGTTCGAGCTACGAGAGCGGCCCGCTGGCGCGGATGGAATGGGTCAAGCTGTACGGCGTGCTGCTGGGCAAGGCCGACGAAGCCGAGCAGCTTTTTGACGATGCCGTACAGCGCGTCGCCCCGCTGGAACAGGAACCGTCCACCGACAAAACGGCGGCGTTTTTCTCCATTACCTCCAACAATCTGGCTACCGTGCGCAAGGGCGGCGATTACGTCGCCAAGATGATCGAGATGGCAGGCGGCGAGTATGTTTTTGCCGATCTGACCGACAGCGGCAATAATCTGGCTACGGTCAACATCTCGCTCGAGGATTTCTACGCTGGGACCAAAGACGCCGACGTGCTGATCTACAACAGCACGATCGAGGGAGAGGTCCGCACCATGGACGAGCTGCTTGCCAAGTGCCCCCTGCTCGCGCAGTGCAAAGCCGTGCAGCAGGGCAATGTCTGGTGTACCGCGCAAAGCCTTTTCCAGCAAAGCATGGAACTGCCTGATTTGATTTTGGATATGAACAAGGTTTTTACCGAGAGCACGCCCGAGGATAGCGAGTTGAAATTTTTGACACGGATACAATAAGGAACCCACCATGCACACCAAAAAACGCCTGACAATTGCATATCTCGCCATGGCGGCGGCCCTGGGGGTGCTGTTTGCGCTCAACCTGTTCTGGGGCAGTGTGGCGCTCTCTCCTGCCGCTGTGGTTCGCGCACTGCTGGGCCGCGGGCAGGATGTGCTGGCCAGCAACATCCTGTTGCAGCTACGCCTGCCGCGTGCCGTCATGGTCGTGCTGTTGGGCGCGGCGCTGTCTGCGGCCGGGTATCTGCTGCAAACCTTTTTTGCCAACCCTATCGCGGGGCCGTTCGTCATGGGTATTTCCAGCGGGGCCAAGCTGGCTGTGGCGCTGACGATGGTCGTGTTTTTAAACCGCGGTCTGCTGACAAACTCGTTCACGCTGATTTTAGCCGCCTTTGCCGGGGCTATGGCCGCCATGCTGTTTGTACTGGCCGTGGCGCGCCGCGTGCAGCGGATGAGCATCCTTGTCATCTGCGGCGTCATGATCGGCTACATCTGCTCAGCCGTCACCGATATTGTCGTGGCCTTTGCGCAGGATTCCAACATCGTGAACCTGCACAACTGGTCGATGGGCAGCTTTTCCGGCATGACCTGGGGCAACGTGGGCACGGCGGCGGTCATTGTACTGCCGTGCCTAACGGCGGCGTTCCTGCTCTCCAAGCCCATGGCCGCCTACCAGATGGGGGAGGCCTACGCGCAGAGCGTGGGCGTATCGGTGCGCAGCTTTTCGGTGCTGCTGGTGCTGCTGTCCAGCCTGCTGGCTGCCTGTGTCACGGCCTTTGCGGGGCCGATCTCCTTTGTCGGCATCGCGGTGCCGCACCTGGTCAAGCAGGCACTGGGCAGCGCCAAGCCGCTGTATGTGCTGCCGGGCTGCGTACTGGGCGGGGCGGCGTTCTGCCTGCTGTGCGATTTGATTGCCCGCAGCCTGTTTGCACCGACGGAACTTTCCATCAGCTCGGTCACGGCGGTCTTTGGTGCGCCGGTGGTCATTTGGCTGCTGGTGCGCCGCCACAGCGGGGAGGGCACAGCATGAGCTATTGTGAAACACAAGACCTTGCCATCGGCTACGGCACGCCGCTTTTGCGGGATATTGCCTTGCAGGCCGAGCGCGGCAAAATTCTGGCGCTCATCGGCCCCAACGGCGCGGGCAAGTCGACCTTATTAAAAACGCTGGCCGGGCAGCTGGCGGCGCAGGGCGGCGCGGTGCTGCTGGACGGCCAAACGCTGACGACCTACACCCCCAACGCCCGCGCGCGCAAGCTGGCGCTGATGCTGCCCCACACGGCACGCACCGAACTGGCGACCTGCTTTGATGTGGCCGCCGCCGGGCGCTACCCCTACACCGGGCGGCTGGGTATTTTGTCCGATGCCGATCGCCGCGCCGTGCACGAAGCCCTGACTCTGGTGCAGGCCGAAGCCCTTGCCGACCGGGATTTCACCAAGATCAGTGACGGCCAGCGCCAGCGCGTGCTGCTGGCCCGGGCCGTCTGCCAGCAGCCGGAGATCTTGCTGCTGGACGAACCAACGTCCTTTTTGGACGTAAAAGGCAAGGCCGAGCTGATGGGCATTCTGCAAACGCTGGCGCACGAGAAAAATGTTGCTATCATCGTGACCCTGCACGAGCTGGAACTGGCGCAAAAGCTGGCGGATGCGGTCGTCTGCGTGGCACCGCAGGGCGTTTCGGGTGTGCTTACGCCGCAAGAAGCCTTTGCCCGGGAAAACATCTGCCAGCTGTTTGACTTAACGGCGGTGCAGTACGCCGCCCTGTTCGGTGATGCGGAAGCGAAGCCCAAGCCCAAATTTGAACACTACATCCGCAGCGGGCAAAAGCTGCTGCGCTGCGGCTACACTACTGGCACCTGCGCGGCACTGGGCGCGGCAGGAGCGGCCCGCCTGCTGCTGACCGGCCGCGCGCCTGAAACCGTTGGCCTGCGCACACCCAAAGGCATCGTGGTCGAGGTCGCCCCGCAATTCTGCCGCCTGTGCAGCGAAACGACCGCCGAATGCGCCATCATCAAGGACGGCGGCGACGACGTCGATGCCACCACCGGCCTGCCGGTCATTGCCGCTGTGACCCTGCTGGCGGATGCACCGCGCACCGTCACCATCGACGGCGGCACGGGCGTGGGCCGTGTGACCAAGCCGGGGCTGGATCAGCCCGTGGGCGCGGCGGCCATCAACCATGTGCCGCGCCAGATGATCACCGAAGCACTGCTAAAAGAAGCCGAGACCGCCGGATACAGCGGCGGCTTCGCGGTCGTCATCCGCATCGAGGGAGGAAAGGATGCCGCCAAGCGCACCTTTAACCCGCACCTCGGGGTCGTGGGCGGGCTGTCCGTGCTGGGCACCAGCGGCATTGTTGAGCCGATGAGCCAGCAGGCGCTGCTCGACTCACTGCAGCTCGAGATCCACCAGGCCGCGCTGCAAAGCCGCCGCCTGATCCTGGCCCCCGGCAACTATGGGCTGGACTATCTGGCCGCCCATTACCCGGAACTGCGCGAAATTCCCATCGTGAAAATCTCCAATTT
>ERZ827117.1485-NODE-1485-length-17356-cov-2.837755_pt1 | contig 17356 bp, 14 predicted proteins | sample MGYA00519920_ERZ827117 | MGnify/ENA primary metagenome ERZ827117 (study PRJEB31778, sample SAMEA3449260) | human gut metagenome | biome: human gut; feature: human-associated habitat; material: faeces | place: United Kingdom | collected 2010/2012 ...
TGTAATGCGGATCATGGGAGCTGATAAGGAGAAGGGACTATTTTCTGTGGGAGTAGATAGAACGTTTGTGCATCCGAATGGAAAAACCGGTACTGTGAAATGCAGCCGGACTGTATTGGCAGACAAGTTGCAAATAGTAGAAATTCAGAAATATTATGTACAGTTTTATAAAGATGCAGATAACAGTGAATGTTATAAAAAGTACTGTGTGACGGAAGGAGATACGATCAGTGCACCCACAGTGCCGGAATACAAAGACAGGGAGTTCGCAGGCTGGCAGGACGACAAGGGATATGAGGCAGATTTTTCACAGCCGGTCGAACAGAACCGGAATTATTATGCTGTCTGGAAATAATATTTACAGAGACACAAAAGAAAAACAGCCGCACCCTATAAGCGCGGCTGTGAAAACGGTAATGCATGATGATAAATCTGTGTGTGATTTATAAAGATTGCTTTGCAAGATTTTTGTTTGCAGTTGTAAATCAGTTTGATACGGTTCAACTGGTTTACTTCACTTGCACCCGGATCGTAGTCAATGGCAACGATATTTGATTCCGGGAAACGGTGGCGCAGCTCTTTGATAACACCTTTTCCTACAACGTGGTTCGGCAGGCAGGCAAATGGCTGTGTACAGACGATGTTTGGTGTACCACTGTGGATCAGCTCCATCATCTCGCCGGTTAAGAACCATCCTTCACCGGTCTGGTTACCTTCGGATACGATATCTCTTGCATAATTTGCAAGATCGTCGATATGAGCAGGCGGATCAAAATGCTTACTCTTTTCAAATTCATCTCTGGCAGCGCTTCTTAACCATTCAAAGAAATTGATGCCAAGTCGTCCAATGCGTTTGGACTTTTTGCTGAAACCGAGGTTGTCAGCCTTAAATCCGGTGTTATAGAAGCAGTAGAGCAGGAAGTCGGTCAGATCCGGCACGATAGCTTCTGCGCCTTCGGATTCTAACAATCCGACTAAATCGTTGTTTGCAGCAGGATGGAATTTTACTAAGATCTCTCCAACGACGCCGACACGCGGTTTTTTCACATTTACACGGTCAAGGTTGTCAAAATCGCGGATGATCTGACGGCACATCTGCTTAAATTTGCGGTGGGACAACAGTTTATCTTGTGTGATAAAGGAGATTACTTCTTTTTTCCATTTCTCATGCAGTGCATTCGCAGATCCTTTTACTGCTTCATAAGGACGTGTGCGGTACAGACAGCGAAGGAAAATATCGCCAAACTCTAATGCATATAGTCCGTGCTGGATCAGTGAAGGCGTCAGTTTAAAGCCAGGATTGCTTTCAAGTCCGCTTAAGTTGATGGAGATTACCGGTACATTCGGATATCCTGCTTTTTCAAGAGCACGACGTATAAAACCGATGTAGTTGCTGGCACGACAGCCTCCGCCGGTCTGCGAGATCAGGATCGCTGTTTTGTTCATGTCATAATTTCCGGACATAACAGCATTCATAAGCTGTCCGACCACAATAAGTGACGGATAGCAGGCATCATTATTTACATATTTTAATCCGACATCCACACAGGTGCGGCTTGGAACATCCGGTACCACCAGGTTATAACCGGCTGCACAGAATGCAGGTTCTAACAGCTCAAAGTGGATCGGTGACATCTGCGGACAGAGAATTGTATAATTTTTACGCATCTCTTCCGTGAAAACAACTCTGTTATAGTTGGAAGGAATAATTGTCCGTTTTGTCTGTTTCTTCTCACGCACACGGATGGCGGAGAGCAGGGAACGGATACGAATCCTTGCAGCACCTAAGTTGTTAACCTCATCAATCTTTAAGCATGTGTAGATCTTGCCTGATTTTGTCAGGATGTCGTTGACTGCGTCGGTGGTAACTGCGTCTAAGCCACAACCGAAGGAGTTCAACTGGATCAGATCAAGGTCATCCCTGGTTTTTACAAAGTTTGCAGCCGCATACAGACGGGAATGATACATCCACTGATCCATAACGATCAGAGGGCGTTCCACTTGATGAAGGTGAGAAACGGAGTCCTCAGTCAGTACGGCAATACCATAGGAATTGATCAGTTCCGGGATACCGTGGTTGATCTCAGGGTCAACATGGTATGGACGTCCTGCTAATACAATACCGCGTTTGCCGGTTTTCTCCATATAAGCTAAGACTTCTTCACCTTTTTTCTGCATTTCCATGCGGACAACAGCAAGTTCTTTGTAACCTTCGGAAACAGCGTCACGGATCTCTGATTCCGGGATGGCAAATTCCGGTGCACCAAAGGTTTTTACAAGCTGGGAAGATAAAGTTTCTTCGCTGGTAAATGCCATGAATGGATTATAAAAACGTACCTTGCCGGAAGTGATATCTTCCACGTTATTTTTGATATTTTCCGCGTAGGAGGTTACGATCGGGCAGTTGTAATGGTTGTTGGAATCCGGAAATTCATTGCGCTCATAAGGTACACATGGGTAGAAAATAAAGTCTACATTCTGATGGATCAGCCAGGTCACATGTCCATGTGCAAGTTTTGCCGGATAACACTCGGATTCACTTGGAATTGAGTCAATGCCGAGCTCATAGATTTTTCTGGTGGACTGTGGTGACAGTACAACGGAAAATCCGAGTTTTTTGAAAAAAGTAGCCCAGAACGGGAAATTCTCGTACATATTTAAAACTCTTGGGATACCTACTGTTCCACGCAGGGCTTCTTCCGGCTTTAAGGAAGGGTAGTCGAATAAGCGTTTATTCTTGTATTCAAATAAGTTCGGAATATTTTCTTTGTTTTTTACGCCGCCGACACCGCGCTCACAGCGGTTTCCCGTGATATACTGGCGGTTTCCAGAGAAACGGTTGATCGTCAGCAGACAGTGGTTGGTACAACCCTGACATCTTGCAAGTTTGGTATCAAAAGTTAATGCATTGATCTCGTCGATGGAAAGCATCGTTGTCTGATAGTCAGCTTCATGACGTTCTCTTGCGATGAGAGCAGCTCCGAAAGCACCCATGATACCTGCGATATCCGGACGGACACATTCACAGCCGGAAATCTTTTCAAAACTGCGGAGCACGGCATCATTGTAAAAAGTACCACCCTGTACGACGATATTTTTTCCGAGCTCACTTGCATCGGAGAGTTTGATAACCTTAAATAAAGCATTTTTAATGACGGAGTAGGCAAGTCCGGCAGAGATATCTGCTACGGAAGCTCCTTCTTTCTGTGCCTGCTTTACTTTAGAGTTCATGAATACAGTACAGCGTGTTCCAAGATCAATCGGGTTTTTGGCAAATAAAGCTTCTTTTGCGAAGTCCTGTACAGAAAAGTTTAAGGATTTTGCAAATGTTTCGATAAAAGAACCACAGCCGGAAGAACAGGCTTCGTTTAACTGTACACTGTCTACCGTCTGGTTCTTGATCTTGATACATTTCATATCCTGACCACCGATGTCTAAGATACAGTCTACCTCAGGATCAAAAAATGCCGCTGCATAATAATGGGCTACCGTTTCTACTTCACCATCGTCTAACATCAGCGCTGCTTTTAAGAGAGCTTCACCGTAACCGGTAGAGCAGGAGTGTACGATATGTGCATTTGCCGGAAGTTTTTCATAGATCTCCTTGATGGAACGGATCGCAGTGGAAAGCGGGCTTCCGTTGTTGTTGCTGTAAAATGAATACAACAGGGAACCGTCCTCGCCGACGAGAGCGATCTTTGTTGTTGTGGAACCGGCGTCGATACCGAGATAACAGTTGCCTTCGTAGGTGGAAAGATCACCTGTCTTTACATTGTGTCCGTCGTGGCGGGCACGGAAGGTATCGTATTCTGCCTGATCTTTAAATAACGGATCAAGACGTGCTACCTCGAATTCCATATGTATATCAGAGTTTAATTTCTCAAGCATGGAAGAGAGAGTGGTATTCTGTTCCGGTTTGCAGTTTAAGGCAGAACCGATCGCTGCATAAAGGTGCGAATTGTCCGGCGTGATCGCATGCTCATCATCTAAGTTTAAGGTGCGGATAAATGCAACTTTTAACTCAGATAAAAAGTGGAGCGGACCACCTAAGAATGCAACGTGGCCGCGGATCGGCTTACCACAGGCAAGACCACTGATCGTCTGGTTTACCACCGCCTGGAAAATAGAAGCAGAGAGATCCTCTCTTGTGGCACCTTCGTTGATCAGAGGCTGGATATCTGTTTTGGCAAAAACACCGCATCGGGCTGCAATCGGGTAGATTGCTTTGTAATTTTTCGCATATTCATTCAGACCGGAGGCATCTGTCTGAATCAGGGAAGCCATCTGGTCAATAAAAGAACCGGTACCGCCTGCGCAGATACCGTTCATACGCTGTTCAACGTTACCGCCCTCAAAATAAATAATTTTTGCGTCTTCACCGCCGAGCTCGATCGCAACGTCTGTTTGTGGAGCATAGTGCTGTAAGGCGGTAGACACAGAGATAACTTCCTGTACGAAAGGAACATCTAAGTGCTTTGCAAGTGTAAGTCCGCCGGAACCGGTGATCATTGGAGCAACCTTCCGGTCACCGAGCTGATCGAATGCTTTCTGGATCAGAGAAGAAAGCGTTTCCCGTATGTTGGCAAAATGTCTTTCATAATCGGAAAAGAGCAGATTGTCATGCTCGTCGAGCACAGCAACCTTTACGGTGGTAGAACCGATATCAATTCCAAGTTTGTGAAGCGTATTATTTTCCATAATTTCCTCCAGTCAGTAACTCCGGAAAATCCGGATAATATATAAATAAAGTGGCTGTTTCTTCTTATTAAAAAGAATGCCGGGCAAAAGCCAAGCAAAGTACATTATACGACATGATTTTACAAAAGACAATGTGCAAATCGGGGAAAAATATAAACTTTTTATGAATAAAATCAGCCTGGATTGACAAAGCACAGGCATACGGATATACTGAAAAAAGTAGTGTTTTCAAAGAAAGGTTAGGGTTTTATCCGATGAACTGGTTAAATAAATTAGAACGTAAAATTGGTCGTTACGCTGTTCCAAACCTTATTATATGGCTGATCGGAGCCTATACGATCGGCTATGTATTCGGAACCGTATCGCCTGGTATTTTAAGCTATCTGACACTCAGTCCCTATCATATTTTACATGGACAGATCTGGAGACTGGTGACATGGGTGTTTATGCCGACAGAGTCCAATCTGATCTTCTTACTGATCATGGCATTGTTTTATTACCAGCTTGGCATGGCACTGGAACGTACCTGGGGAACTTTCCGGTTTAATGTCTATATTTTCGGTGGAATGATATTTACCGTGATCGGTGCATTTGTTCTGTACGGTATTTATTATGCAATGAATGCATCTGTAATTTCGCAGATGCCTGCACTGGCGGCACAGTTATCTTATTCGATTGCGTCGGGATTTTCCACAAACTATATCAATATGTCCATTTTTCTTGCATTTGCCGTGATGTATCCGGATATGCAGGTAATGCTTTACTTCATTATCCCAATCAAGATGAAATGGATGGCGATTGTTTATGCGGTACTGACGCTTTATGAGTTTATTGTCAGTGGATGGGCCGGCAGAGTGGCAGTCTTTATGTCCCTGCTCAATTTTATCATTTTCTTCTTTTCAACGCGGAATTTCAAACGTTATTCGCCGCATGAAATACACAGGAGACAGCAGTTCAAGTCCCAGATGCGTCAACCCAGACCGGGTTCCGGCATTACCAGGCACAAATGTGCGATTTGTGGCAGGACAGAACTTGATGATCCGAATTTAGAGTTCCGTTTCTGTTCAAAGTGTGACGGCAATTATGAATATTGTCAGGATCATCTGTTTACACATAAACATATTAAAAAAGGTTAAATAATATGACAGGCCGGATGGTATTTCAAAGCGAAATATCATCCGTTTTTTGAATGATGGCACAAAGAAGATTAGATTTTAGGTGTGATTTGTTTCAGGTTCTGTCAGAATAAATGCAGATAAAGGAGAAAAATACAATGATTCAGGATATATTTCCGATGCATCTTAGTAATGAATATCACAAAAAGGTACCACAGGCAGACAGTTTTCTTATGATCTTTAAAGATAACCGTATTCTGGCAAAAAATGATGGTCAGGTGTGTTATCTGACCTATAAAGAACTTTCTGAAATCTGTCGTGGGATGGGAAAGGAAATCCCTGCATGCGTTTATCTTTTTTCCATCGGGGAGGATGATTATTTTCTGACAGATCCGGGGGAAGGGATAGAGGTGCTGGGATTTGTATACTATAAAATGTTTGAGACACGCACCATGCAGCCGAAAGAGCGGGTGCTTGCAGCTGCGACCGCATGGCATCTGTATGTCTGGTACCGCGATAATGCCTATTGTGGGAGATGTGGGCATAAACTGGTACATAGTGAAAAACTCCGGATGCTTTCATGTCCGGACTGTAACAACATGGTTTTCCCGAAAATAGCACCGGCAGTGATCGTGGGCGTGACAAACGGCAGAAAAATCCTCATGACAAAATATGCAAACCGTGAATATAAAAGATATGCACTGATTGCCGGATTTACCGAAATCGGTGAAACTGCGGAGGAAACGGTGGCGAGGGAAGTGAAGGAAGAGGTTGGGCTTTCCGTAAAAAATATCCGTTATTACAAGAGTCAGCCTTGGGGATTTGACAGTAATCTTCTTCTTGGCTATTTTTGTGAACTGGATGATGAGGGAGATGTGATAAGACTGGATGAGGAGGAACTTGCCTGCGCAGAATGGGTTGATTTTGAGGATGTCCCGGATGATCCGGAGGGACTTAGTCTGACACGGGAAATGATGCTCTGTTTCCGGGATATAATGAACGCAAGTGAGTCAACATGCTTGCATGATTGACGAACGGTGAATTGGATCATGTGCCGGTTTTGCACATGATACGATGAAAGAATACGGTAGATTTTAAAAGACAGGGAAAACTGGTATGCAAAATTATACCAAATACGAAAAATGTCTTGACACTCCAACAAAACCACTGTATTATTACAGTAATACAAAAATGAAAGATTTACGGATGGAAAACTTAAGATTTCTTAATATTTGCTTAAGTGCCTTTTTTTGACAAAAGGATAATGATACAATCACCGTAAATCGAATTAAGAAAAGGGAGAAATAAAAATGGGTGACAAGACAAAACCGAAAAAGGGAAAGAAAAAAGTAGTTATTATTGTGCTTGTGGTTCTGGTCGTTGTAGCTGCGATCATTGGAAGTTCAGTAAAGAAAATGACAAGCCAGGTAGCAACAGCAGTCAATACAGTAGAGGTGGAGCCGGTACAGAAGAGAGATTTATCTGATACGATTTCATTAAAAGGTACTGTATCGGGTATCACGAAGAATAATGCAACTTCAAAAGCGTTAGCAGAAATCACAGCAGTTAATGTTCAGGTCGGAGATATTGTAAAAGAGGGAGATGTATTATGTACATTAGATTCCTCTACGATTCAGGATCAGATTGCGGATCTCGAAAAAAATATGTCTGATACAAATGCGACAGACAGTATTAATTCACAGCAGACAGCAGAAACAGTCAGTCGTGCAAAAGAAGATCAGCAGACACAGCTTGCAGCTGCACAGAAAGCAATTGATGATGCAAAGGATGCTTATAACGCACAGAGTATTATGTGGGATAAGAGTGAAGATAAATCGGATGCAGAATTTCAGTCTTTGTTAGCTGCACAGAAAGCAGTTACTACTGCTGAGGAAGATTACCAGAAAGTATTAGAGACCACGAACCGTACGATCGAGGATGCACAGCGTGCGGTAGAACTTGACAAGTATAAAGGATCAGATTCATCTTCCAAAGATAAACTGACAGATTTAAAAGAACAGTTAGAAGATTGCAATATTACAGCACCTTGCGGTGGAGTTGTGACGGCAGTCAATGTTTCTGTCGGAGATGTTAATGCAGATTCAAAAACACCACTTGTAACGATCGAAGATACCAGTTCTTTAAAAATGGTGGCAACTGTGGAAGAAGCTGATATTTTAAAGATTGAAGAGGGAATGAAAGCAACTGTAACAGCGGATGCCATGGGAGATGAGACCATTAATGGAACTGTGACCAGAGTGGTACGTGTCAAAGGACAGTCCACGGGATCTGACGGACAGACAACATCCGGAGGATATTCCGTAGAGATATCTTTAGATAACAAAGAATTACTTGTCGGTATGGAAGTAAAAGCAAAAGTCATGATCAAGGAAAAAGGTGAAGTATTAGCGATTCCTTATGATCTTGTCAAGACGGATGATGACGGAAATACATACGTACTTGTTGCAGAGGCAAATGCAGACGGTTCTGCTACAGCGGTGAAGAAGAATATCACAGTTGGTGAAGAAGTAGATTACTATACGGAAGTAACCGGTGGAGATCTGGCAGAAGGAGATAAATTAATTTATGATTACTCCGGAACGGTGACAGAAGGACAGCAGTTTACACCGGAACAGATGTATTCCGAGCAGGATATGGGAACAGGCGCATCTACAGATGAAACCTCAGATGCAGAAGGTATGAGCACCAGCGTGGAGGGAAATGAGTAGTGAGTGAACCAGTAATCCGAATGGAAAATATCGTTAAGACATATTATTTGGGAAAACCAAATGAACTTGAAATTTTACATGGAATCAACCTTACCGTAAATAAAGGGGAATTTGTTTCCATTGTCGGTGAATCCGGTTCCGGTAAGAGTACACTTATGAATATTATAGGAGTCCTCGACCGCCAGACACAGGGAGATTATTATCTGGAGGGACAGGATGTCAATGGAATGTCGGATGAAGTACGGAGTGCGATCAGAAACCGCAGGATTGGTTTTGTATTTCAGAACTTTAATCTCCTTCCGAGAGCCAATGCATTAAAAAATGTTATGGTTCCATTACTATATGGAGAAGAACATTCCAAAAACGGAAAAGAACATGCCATGGAAATGCTTAAAATGGTAGGAATGGAAGACCGTGCGGATCACAGACCGAATGAGCTTTCCGGTGGTCAGAAACAGCGCAAGGGCAATGATCAATGATCCGGCGATCATTCTTGCGGATGAGCCGACCGGAGCACTTGATTCTAAGACAGGACATATGGTCATGGACTTATTCCATAAGCTTCATGAGGAGCAGGGAAAAACAATTGTTCTGATCACACATTCCCAGGAGCTTGCACAGGAAACAGAGCGTATCGTTACTCTGTTAGATGGACAGATCGTGGCAGATAATGGAGGTGAACATTAATGTTTTGGGAAAATATCAAAGAGGCAATCACGAGTATTTCCAGCAACAAGATGCGTTCGCTTCTGACGATGCTTGGAATCATCATCGGTATCAGTTCGGTGATCATTATCACGACGATCGGTGGTTCCATACAGAGTACGCTGACGGCAACCATGAATTCACTTGGTGGAAATATGGTACAGGCGTATGTCGAGGCACGTTATCCGGAAAATGATGAAGACTGGGCTACCTGGGAACAGCCGGATATGACAGACAGCGATTATGTCACACAGGATATGATCGATGGATTGATTGAAAAATATCCGGATGAGGTAACAGGTGTTGCAGCACAGAACTATCTTGGTTCAGGAACCATTAAAGATGATGCTGATTCCAAGAATTATGCAAATGTCAATATTGATGGTATCACACCGGAATATTTAGAGTATATGAAACTGGAAATGCATGCCGGAAGAAATCTGACAAAGGCAGATAATCAGGGGAAAAAGAGAGTATGCCTGATTGCAGATACGATGGCAGAGAGATACTTTGCAGGTAAAGATCCGATCGGTGAAACACTTTCTGTTGCAACATCGGATGGCGGAATTTTTGATTTTGTTGTAGTTGGCGTTTATGTATATAACCAAGCATTATTTGGAAAAGTGGACACGTCCATACCGGAAAAAGACCGTGTAACAGAATTGATGATCCCTCTTCAGACCTGTTTTAAACTGCAGGGGACTGACAGGACTGGTTATGATTATTTTAATCTTATGATCGATCCTCTTGCAGATGTCAATCAGGCAACAACGGATGTTTTATCTTATTTTGATGAGATGTATGCAAACAACAAAAATTTCCACGTCAGTGCATACAATATGGCATCTGATCTTGGCATGATCAATACGGTACTCAACGTGATCACGATCGCGGTTTCCGGTATTGCAGCGATTTCACTGATCGTGGGTGGTGTCGGCGTTATGAATATCATGCTGGTGTCCATCACGGAGCGTACAAGAGAGATCGGTGTCCGTATGGCGCTTGGTGCCAAAAGACGTACCATCCGTATGCAGTTTGTCATAGAGGCGATCATGCTTTGTCTGATCGGAGGTATCATCGGTATACTGATTGGTATAGGAATCGGGGCACTGCTTGGAAAAGTGGCAGGATTTGTCATTCAGAATATGTACTCTCAGTATGCAAATTATATTATTATGACGGTGCATCCTTCTGTAACGGCGATCATGCTTTCACTGTTCTTCTCTATGCTGACCGGTGTATTTTTCGGATATTATCCGGCGAACAAGGCTTCAAAGATGGAAGTCATCGATGCATTGCGCTATGAGTAAGGGCAAAGAAAAGATTTGCATTGCAGTCTGAGCAGAGAATTTTTAAAAGAATACAGATAAGAAAAGTATTGTATGTGACAAAAATAAAAATGTCAGTATACAGTACTTTTTTGTTTATGTGATGATGTCTAATAAAAATATTACTAAAAGTAATTGTTTTATATTTCATGATGTTGGGGTCAAAACCATAAATAATTTTGTCATAATAAGAAATATAAAATTTTGTGATGATAGCGTTGGCATAATAGATACATATATAAGTGAAAAATATGATAATGTAATTGAAAAAAATGCTGTGGTACATGGTAAGAAAATAAAACATGGAGATTTATTAATTGAATTTTTAAGAGATTGCGGATATAATGGGCAAATATATGCAAGTTATTCAAATTTAAAAAATTCTATTGATTATCCGGCTATGTATAAGAATGTAATAGGTTGTGGATATGCAAAAGGTGAATTGAATAAGGCAATTGATAATATGTATAAAAGTAACAGGATTATAGTTTGGAATAATGGATTAGCTTATTACAAAGGAAATTCTTGTTTATCGTTGTATACAATGTTAAAAAAGGTGTAAAAACGGTGGATATGTTGAGAATTATAAATTTAAAAATTAGTACAAAATATAAGAAGATGTTGTAAAAAAGACAGTAGAAATGAGGTTAAGTGTGAAAAAGGTAATATTAAAGTGGTCTTATTATGAGGATATAATTTTATGTCCTGATTATGTAGCAGAAAATTTGCAGGAATATCAGGAACAATTCGATATATGGATTAATCAGCCTGAACAGGAAAAAAATATCAGGTTACAATAATGGAAACCGGAGAAAAAGCGTTATCCAACCATTTATTTTTAAGATGGATTTACCCGGAAGGTCTGACAGAAATGTCAGGCTCTTTGTTTTTTATACAGGGATCAATATTTCCGGGCATGGTACATGCGCCTTCCCACATAGAATACAAAAAGAAATATTGTAAAGTATAGCATTCATGCATGATAGCGATGCGTAGATGTTATGCAATATCAATAATCGGGATGGAAGGGAAAAACATGAACCATAACAAAAAGAAAATTTTAAAAGTGACGGCACTGTTTGTTTTTATGTTCTTTTTAGGCTGGGGCGCAGGTTCGCTGCAGAAACAGCAGATGAAAAAAACAGTGGAGACAGTGTCTGTCCAGAATCAGGCAGATAACTGGGGACTGGGCTTTGGAGCGGAGGGAACCCAGCCGACCGGCAATGTGACGGCAGATGAATTAAAAAAATACAACGCATGGTATGTGGGCGATAAAAATAAAAAGACAATTTACCTGACCTTTGACTGCGGGTATGAAAATGGAAATACAGAACCGATCCTGGATGCATTAAAGAAACACAATGCAAAAGCGACCTTTTTTGTCGTGGGACATTTCCTTGAGTCAGCGCCGGATATCGTAAAGCGCATGGAGGAAGAGGGGCATGCCGTTGGCAATCATACTTATCATCACCCGGATATGTCATCCATATCGGAGCTGGTTTCATTCCAAAAGGAAATCGATGATGTCGCATCGTTATACCAGTCGATCACGGGCAAAGAAATGATCAAATATTACCGTCCGCCACAGGGAAAATACAGCACGGAAAATCTAAAGATGGCAAAAGAACTCGGATACAATACATTTTTCTGGAGCCTTGCCTATGTGGACTGGAATGTCGATAACCAGCCGACGAAGGAGGAAGCATTTGATAAACTGCTGACTAGGATCCATCCGGGAGCAATCGTTTTGCTGCACAGCACTTCAAAGACGAATGGGGAGATCTTAGATGAACTTTTGACAAAATGGGAGGAGATGGGATATACATTTGCACCGCTTTCGGAACTGATCGCAGAATCCTGACAGAAAAGATCGGGGAAAAATACAAAGGATATGGTGGATAAGACTTGTTTGATGACGGGCGGGAAGGTATAATGAATCAGAAGCAGCTTGTTATTTTTTATGAAAAATATGTGTTATAACAGGAGTTAAGATCAGATTTACAGTAAAATCTGGAAAAGGAGCAAAAGTGTGAAAAAATTACAGTTTATAAAAAAAGCCGTGTCAGGGATCTTGTGTATGGGTATGTTATTGGAAAGTGGAACAGAAAATCTGGTGTATGCGGCAGTGATAAACGGCGAAGAATCTGTGTCAGTGGAAAATAGTGACAGTACCACAGCAGTGCAGCAGGAATTGCCGACAGGACTTATGCCTGTCACGGAAGAAACAGATGAGGCAGTGGACGGGGATGAGGAGTATTCTGTATATGATTTTACACAGGATGATACGGAAACAGATAACCTGTTAAGATCGGCTGGAACGGATGATTCAGACTGGAGTAAATATGGGAGCAGGTATTTTTATAATCAGATGACAGAAGATGAAAAATCATATTGGGATGCTATGGATACAATCTGTATGGAGTATCTGACAACAGAAGGAAATGCGGTTAATACTTCGAATGGAGGTTACCGTATGCAGGCTGTATGGGGATCCAAACTGGATGCAGACACCATGTCAAATGTGGCAAAAATATTCCGGTATTCCAATCCACAGTATTATTTTTTGGGAACAGCATTATATACGGTTTATCGTGGAAATGAGATATCGAAAGTATGGGGGATTTACCCGGCATTTGGAGTTGGCGCTGAACGTGCGGAGGCAACAGACGCGGTAAAAACACAGGCAGATACATGGCAGCAGCAGATCGATTCGTGTTCCACAGGGGAAAAGAAAGCAGAAAAAATCCATGATCTGATCTGCGACAAAGTATATTATAACCAGGCCCTTGTTGATAACAATTTTTCTACCGAAAATACGGAGTATTCGCAGTCCGTATACAGTGTTTTATGTACAGATAAGACGGTTTGCGCCGGATATGCACAGGCATTTGAAATGATGTGCAATGGCTCCGGGATTGATGCGGTAGCAGTAACCAGTTATAATCATGAATGGAACAAGGTAAGACTGTATGATTCCTGGTATAATGTGGATTGTACCTGGGATGATCAGAGCGGTGGTTTTTATTATAATTATTTTCTGAGAAACGATGAGTATTATGATACATGCAGCCAGTATTCGAAAAACTGTCATAAGGAAGAAAGCTACTGGGAAGATTATCTGCCGGTATGTTCGCTGGACAGCGGTTCTTCGTGGAATACACCGGGAACACTGCCAGAGATTACAGGGAAGGCAGATAATCCTCAGATTATGGCAGTTGATGCTGGCAATAAGTATTATATACAGATGATATGTGGCCTTGACGGGGCGCAGATATACTATAATATTGAGGGTAGAAAACCGGTTGTAGCAGCGGAAAAGAATTGTTTGTACAGGGAAGGTTTTTATCTGGATAAAAGCAGGATAAATATGATACAGGCAATTGCTGTGAAAGATACATATTATGACAGTGATGCCGTGACAGGTATCGTGGAGGTAGAATGTACACATAATTATGTGTCTGAGATCACAACAGACCCAACCTGTACCACGACAGGAATCAGAACATATACCTGTGAGATTTGTGGGGACAGTTATGAGGAGGTGATCGAAGCAACCGGACATACGGTAGTGACAGATGCAGCGGTAGCAGCAGCCTGTGAGACGACCGGTCTTACGGAAGGGAGTCATTGCAGTGTGTGTAAAACAGTGCTTGTGGCACAGAAAGTAATTCCGGCGGCCGGTCATAAGTGGAGTGAGTACAGAGAGAGCGGAAAAGTGAAACGGAAATGCAGCGTCTGTGGAAAGACGGAAACGGTACGAACCCTTCCGAAAGTAAAGATGGTCCAGCTCTCAAAGACTTCCTATACCTATGACGGAAAGTCACATATGCCGACTGTAAAAGTGATAAACAGTGCCGGAAAGAAGTTGAAAGAAGGAACGGATTATAAAATAAAGAAGCCGTCCGGGCGGAAAAATGCCGGTATCTATACGGTCATGATTGAAATGAAAGGTGATTACACTGGAAAATACCGGAAGACATTCCAGATCATACCGAAAGGAACCGCTATTTCCGGTGTAAAGGCAAAGAAAAAAGCATTTTCGGTGTCCTGGAAGAAGCAGGCAAAACAGACAAGCGGTTACCAGATCCAGTATGCAGTGGATGCGAAATTCAAAAAGTCGGTTGTGGCAAAGAACGTCAATAATACCAAAAAGGTAAAACTGGACGTTTCAAAATTAAAAGCAAAAAAGAAATATTACATACGCGTCCGCACCTATAAGACTGTAAAAGTGAATGGAAAATCAAAAAAGATCTATTCGGGCTGGTCTAAGGTAAAAGCAGTCACTACAAAGAAATAACAAAGATATACCGATCCATTTTACAAAATGCGATATAAGTATAAATAAAAAACGGGAGAAAGAGAAAATGGCAGACAACAGTTTAAAAATCAGTTACAAGATATATTTAGAAGCGGAGGATATTTCACAGTCACGGATTTCTTCTACGGCATCTTATGTAAGCAATCTGTTTAAGAATTGCACCAATTCCTATTTACAGAAAGCGGAAGTGGACAATGAGAGCGACATGGATGATTTTACGCTTCGTCTGTATATTGACGAAAAGGTAGAGGAAGAAGCGTGCAGTTCACCGGAATGTGCAGAAGGTTTTCTGGAAAATATCGCAGAATTTTTAGATGCGGTTGCAGCAGCACATTCCTATCTGGATATGGAGGGAAGTTTTTCCATTTCCTATCATGGAGTAGAGGATACATTCCGGTTCCGTTCTGAGGCAGGAAGCGATCTGTGCGATATTGAATAAAAACCGAAATAAGAAGGATATAAAAATACCGGCTTGCAAAATCAGATAAAATCTGAGGCTGCAGGCCGGTATTTTTATATCCGTTTCTTTCTATTGTTTATTGTTTGTCTGATTCATCCGGTGGAAAGTCTGGTTTTTTTATGTAGACTTTCTCAATCCGGTTTTTATCCATCTGTTCGACACGGAGAAGTACATTGTCATCTGTGATGATGATCTCATTTTTTTCCGGTAAATGATCTAAGAGGCCGAGAAGATATCCACCGATCGTATCATAATCTTCGGAACTGAAATTAAGATCTAATTCATCACAGAGATCCTGCAGGTTGGTGGAACCGGAAACGATAAATTCGCGGTCATTAAGCGGCAGGATCGGATCTTCTTCATCCGTGTCGTATTCATCACGGATCTCACCCACGATCTCCTCTAAGAGATCCTCAAGCGTGATAAGACCGGCAGTTGCACCGTACTCGTCGAGTACGATTGCAAGGGAGATAGATGACTTACGCATCTCAATAAAAAGTTCTGCGGTATTTTTGTGCTCAAAAGTAAAATAAGGTTCACGCATGATATCCCGCACGGAAAAATGCTCCTTGTCCTTGCAGAGGAGAAGATCTTTCATGTTCAGGATACCGATGACGTTATCGGTCGTATCCTCATAGACAGGAAGTCTGGTAAATTTGTCTTCCTGAAAAATATCAATCAGTTCGTCATAAGTATTATTTACATTTGCAAAAGTCATATCAGGTCTTGGAATCATAACTTCCTTTGCCTGCGCATCACCAAAATCAAACAGATTGTTGATCATCTCATGTTCTTCTGATTCGATGACACCGTTTTCTTTGCTGACATCCACGATGGTACGGAGTTCTTCCTCTGTCATCTGATTGTTGTTTGCCTTTGGATCCACATGCAGTAAAAATAAAAAGCCCATGGAAAACTGATTTACCAGAAAAATCACAGGAGTCAGTATTTTCATAAGAAAACCGATAATACCGGAATAGGCGATCGAAATCTGATCCGCATAAAGTGTCGCAAAAGTTTTTGGAGAAATCTCACCAAAGACGAGGATCAGAAACGTAAGGATACCGGTTGCAATACCTGCGCCGACGCTGCCCCAAAGCTTGATTGCAAGCGTGGTTGCCAGTGAGGAGGCGGAGAGATTGACGATATTGTTGCCGATTAAGATCGCGCTGAGCATCTTGTGGGAGTCGTCTGTAATACGAAGTACCCGTTCGGCGCATTTGTTTCCGTCATCTGCGAGTGTACGCATCCGGATTTTATTTACGGTCGTAAGAGCCGTCTCTGCGGATGAAAAAAAAGCAGAGAAAATTAATAAAATAATTAGAAAAATAATCTGTGATATGGCACTTGCGTCCACGAAATTTCACCTCATTAAAATATAAAATTTTCCGGCACTATAACAAAAATAGCACCGGAATGTTTAAAATTTACCATATATTATATCGGAAAGAGGATTATTCGTCAATACTGTAATTCGGAGCCTCTTTGGTGATGTGAATGTCATGTGGATGACTCTCACGGAGAGCTGCTGCGGAGATCTTAACGAATTTGCTCTTCTCTTTTAAGTCCTCGATGGTCGGGCAGCCACAGTAACCCATACCGGAACGGATACCGCCGACTAACTGGAATACAGTGTCTTCCACGGAACCTTTGTATGCAACACGTCCTTCAACGCCTTCCGGAACAAGTTTCTTTGCTCCTTCCTGGAAGTAACGGTCTTTACTGCCGTTTTCCATGGCTGCAAGAGATCCCATACCGCGGTATACTTTGTATTTTCTTCCCTGATACAGTTCAAAAGTACCCGGAGCTTCGTCACATCCTGCAAACATGCTGCCCATCATACATACATTGGCACCGGCAGCGAGAGCTTTTGTCATGTCTCCGGAATATTTGATACCACCATCTGCAATGATCGGAACACCGAACTCTTTTGCAGCGTTGTAGCAGTCCATGATAGCGGATACCTGAGGAACACCGATACCTGCAACGATACGGGTGGTACA
>ERZ827117.1496-NODE-1496-length-17189-cov-3.539862_pt1 | contig 17189 bp, 15 predicted proteins | sample MGYA00519920_ERZ827117 | MGnify/ENA primary metagenome ERZ827117 (study PRJEB31778, sample SAMEA3449260) | human gut metagenome | biome: human gut; feature: human-associated habitat; material: faeces | place: United Kingdom | collected 2010/2012 ...
AATGGGCTACCGCTTCGGACAGCTGGAGGAACTGACCGCTGCCTGAATAACCATGGTTTTGCGCCTATGCCTGCACGGCTTTCATTCCATTTCTTACCTTTTCCCGATATACATGGATAAAATACAGTATCTCCACCAGACCTGTGATACTCCAGGAGAAGCTGTACAACAGATACAGGGACGGAATGGTGTGGAAATAGGCAAATACCGTGTACACCCATATGATCCGGAACACACAGGAGCCCATGATCACCACCACCGTCGGCACCAGACTCTTTCCTAATGCCCTGGAAGCCGCAATGGTACAGTCCATAAACGCGGAAATTCCGTAGGAAAATCCCATAATGGAGATCCGGTACATTCCCGCCTTCACTACCTCCGGGTCATTGGTAAACAGAGATAAGAACTGTTTTCCGAAGATAACTAAGAGCAGTCCCATAGCACCTCCGATGCCGAAAGAATACAGCAGGCTGATCAGATAGCTCTTTAATACCCGGTCACGTTTTCCGGCACCCAGGTTCTGGCTCATAAAGCTGGCGCAGGCCATATAAAACGCCGCCATGGCGTCGTAGATCATGGCGTCGGCGTTGGCAGCAGCCGAGTTGCCCTTAACCATCAGCGAGTCAAACGAGTTGACGCCCGCCTGGATGAACAGGTTGGCAATGGCAAAAACGGCGTTCTGCAAACCGGCGGGCACGCCCAGCAGCAAGATGCGCTTGGTCATGCCAAGGTCCAGTTGGATGGCGTGCAGATCCAGCGCGTAGCAGTCCCGCACTTTGGTCAGCGCGTGCAGGATCAGCCCGGCCGACACGCACTGCGAAATGGCGCTGGCCAGCGCCACGCCCATAACGTTGAGCTGACAGACGATGACAAAAAACAGGTTGAGCACGATGTTCAAAGCACCTGCCATGGATAGATAAATCAGCGGCTTTTTGGTATCGCCGATGGCGCTGAACACCGCATTGCCGAAGTTATACAGCGCCAGCGCAGGCATGCCCAAGAAGTACACACGCAGGTACAAAATTGCGCCGGGCAGCAGATCCGGCTTGGTGTTGAGCAGTTCCAGCAGCGCGGGCGAGCCGAGCAGGCCGACGAACAATAAGATAACGCCCGCCGCAAGGCTGATGATAAGCGCCGAGTGGACGGTCTTTTTTACATCGTTCGGGTGCCGCGCACCGTAAAAACGCGCCACCAGCACATTGATGCCGTTACTAAGACCGATCAAAAAACCGGTGAACAGCGTGACAAAAATGCTGGTTGACCCCACCGCGCCCAGCGCCGTAGAACCTGCGAACCGCCCGACAACTGCAACATCCGACATGTTGAACAGCACTTGCAGCAGGTTGGACAGCGCCAGCGGCAGGCTGACGAGCAGGATCTGCTTCGCCAGCGGCCCCTCGGTCAGATTTTTTGCTTTTTCCATGGTTGATTTCCCTCGATTTTTTCCTACACACACTCCCCCGAACGGGCGAACATTCCTGATTATAGCAAGCTTTTTGGGGTTTGGGAAGATGGTTTTGCAAATTTTTGAAAGACCGCAAAAAAAGAACCGCCCGGCGCAAAACCGAGCGGTATAAATCTGCAAAGATCAGGCTTCCTCGGCCTGTTTTTCTTTCTGGGCTTTGATGACTTTCAGGCGGCTGAACTCTTCACGTTCGCGCTCGCCAAGAACTTCGTCGATGGACTTGATGGTCTTTTGCATCTGGGGGATCTGGACGTTGCCCAGGGCGTTGGCGCGCTTCTGGGTCTTTTGGATGGCTTCGGCCAGGCGGATAACGCTCGTCTCGACCTCGGCCAGCTCCACCGTCAGGGTCTTGACCTCGTTGAATTTGAGGTAGGCCACATCCAGCGTGCCGTTGGTGGACTCCATATCATAATACAGCCCGATGGGTGCGGTGGTTTGCAGCGAGAGGGTGGGCAGCTCCACACCCATGACGCTGCGGGTGCTCAGCCGCAGGCCGCGCTCTACGGGCACACCACCGGCGTACTCCCCCACCGAGCCCAGCATGATGTTGGCTTTTTGCAGGGCATCGTACGCCTCGGCATAGGCGGCCGAGATGCGGTCCTGGATATCGGCGGCGCGGTCGATGAGCTGCATCATTTCGCGCACAAGGATGTTGCGCTTACGGTCCATCAGGTCATAGCCCTGTTCCGCCAGCGCCAGGCTGCGCTTTGTCGCCATCAGGTTTGATTTTGTGGGGAAAACCTGCTGTGCCATGGTAAACTCCTTTTACTTATTGCCGTGCTTGGCAATGCGAGCCTTGGCGGGCTCGTAATACTTGTCCAGCGTGGCATCGTCGCAGCGGTCCAGCGCGGCGCGGGGCAGCGCGGCCAGCAGTTCCCAGCCGAGGTCCAGCGTCTGCTCCATCGTGCGGTCGGTGTTGCCCTGGCCGATGAACTCCTGCTCAAAGGCGCGGCCAAAGGCCATCAGCTGTTTATCAGACTCGGAAAGTTCTTCCTCGCCGATAACGCTGGCCAGCGCCTTGGCGTCCTGCACCTTGGCGTAGCAGGCAAACAGCTGGTTGGACAGGGTGACGTGGTCCTCACGCGTGTAACCGGCACCGATGCCGTCCTTCATCAGACGGGACAGGCTGGGCAGCACCGAGACCGGCGGGTACAGGCCGGTAGCATCCATGCCGCGATCCAGCACGATCTGGCCCTCGGTAATATACCCGGTCAGGTCAGGGATGGGGTGAGTGATGTCGTCACCGGGCATGGTCAGAATCGGGATCTGGGTGACAGAGCCCTGGCTGCCCTTGATGATACCGGCGCGCTCGTACAGACTCGCCAGGTCGGAATACAGGTAGCCGGGGAAGCCTTTACGGCCGGGGATCTCACCCTTGGAGGAGGAGAACTCACGCAAGGCTTCGCAGTAGCTGGTCATATCGGTCAGGATGACCAGCACGTTTTTGTTCAGGTCAAAGGCCAGGTACTCCGCCACCGTCAGGGCGGCGCGCGGGGTGATGATACGCTCGATGATAGGGTCGTTGGCCAGGTTCAGCAGCATGACCACGCGCTCCATCGCACCGCAGCTCTCGAACGACTCACGGAAGTACGCGGCGACGTCGTTTTTAACGCCCATGGCGGCAAAGACGATGGCAAAATCCGAGCCATCGGCCACGCTGGCCTGGCGGACGATCTGGACGGCCAGCTCGTTATGCTTCATGCCGGAGCCGGAGAAGATCGGCAGCTTTTGGCCGCGGATCAGCGTAGCCAGGCAGTCGATGGAAGAAATGCCGGTGTGGATGTAGTTACGCGGATAGACACGGCTGACGGGGTTGATGGGCGCGCCGTTGACATCGCGGCGGGCGGCGGGGTAAATGTCGCCCAGGCCGTCAATGGGTCGGCCCAGGCCGTCCAGCACGCGGCCGGGCAGCTCGGGGCTCAGATCCATCATCATGGGGTGGCCGGTCAGCACCGTGCGGTTGTTGACAAGGCTCAGGCCGCGCGTGCCCTCAAACACCTGGATAATGCAGCGGTCGCCCTCGACCTGCACGACACGGCCCACGCGGGTGGAGCCGTCGTCGAGGTGCAGCTCGGCCATTTCGTCAAACTGCACGCCCTTTACGCCGTCCAGCACGACCAGGCTGCCGTTGATTTGGGAAAGTCCGATATGTTCCAGAATCATGTTATTCCCTCCTCATCAGCCCTGCGCCACAGCGGCGAGTTTGGCGTCGATATCTTTCTGCATGGCGTCCAGCTTCGAGAAGTCGTCGTTGGGCACCTCGTACTTCATCTTGACCAGTTCATCAAACAGGCCGGTAGCCAGCAGACGGCTGACCGGCACCTGCTTGGCAACGAGTGCGGCGCACTTGTCGTACAGGTACAAAATCGTCTCCATCATCTTCAGCTGCTTTTCCAGCGGGACGTAAGTATCCACGGCGTGGAACGCGTTCTGCTGCAAGAAGCCGACGCGGATGACACGAGCGATCTCGATGGTCAGTTTCTGGTCGTCGGGCAGCACGTCGGAGCCGATCAGCTTGACGATCTGCATCAGGTTGTTTTCCTGCAGCAGCAGGTTGGCGATGCGCTCACGGCAGGACATAAAGTCGTGGCCGACATTATCGTAGTACCAGCTGCCCAGGTCGCCCAGATATTCGCTGTAAGAGTCGTTCCAGTTGATGGCCGGATAATGGCGGGCGTAGGCCAGGGACTTATCCAGCGCCCAGAAGCAGCGGGTAAAGCGTTTGGTGTTCTGGGTGACAGGCTCGGAGAAGTCGTTGCCCTGCGGGCTGACTGCGCCAATGACCGAGACCGAACCCTCGGCCCCGTTCAGCGTCTTGACGTAACCCGCGCGCTCGTAGAACTCAGCCAGGCGGCTGGGCAGGTAGGCGGGGTAGCCCTCATCGGCGGGCATCTCTTCCAAGCGGCCGCTGATCTCGCGCAGAGCTTCGGCCCAACGGGAGGTGGAGTCGGCCATCATGGCGGTGTGGTAGCCCATGTCGCGGTAATACTCGGCCAGCGTAATGCCGGTGTAGATCGAGGCTTCACGCGCGGCGACGGGCATATTGGAGGTATTGGCGATCAGGACCGTGCGGTCCATCAGGCTCTTGCCGGTGCGGGGGTCGACCAGTTCGCTGAACTCCTGCAAGGCCTGGGTCATCTCGTTGCCGCGTTCGCCGCAGCCAACATAGATGATGATGTCGGCATCGCACCATTTGGCGATCTGATGCTGGGTCATCGTTTTGCCGGTGCCGAAACCGCCGGGGATGGCTGCCGCGCCGCCCTTGGCAAGCGGGAACATTGTATCAATAACGCGCTGGCCGGTGATCAGCGGGCGGGGCGAGGTCATACGCTCGGCCGCCGGGCGCGGGGTGCGGATAGGCCATTTCTGGCACAGGGTCAGGGTATGCTCACGGCCCTTGGCGTCGGTCAGCTTGACAATGGGGTCGTTGACCGTGTAGCTTCCATTTTCAGCCGCCCAGGTCACAGTGCCGGAAACCTCCGGCGGGACCATGCAGCGGTGCTGGATGGCCGGGGTCTCGGGGCAGGCAGCGTAGATCTGGCCGCCCGTCAGGGTATCCCCTGCCTTGACGTTGACAGTCACATCCCACTTGGCGGCGGTATCCAGCGAGGGCTCGTGCGCGCCGCGCTCAATAAAGCTGCCCATATGGCTTTCGATGGCGGGCAGCGGGCGCTGGATGCCATCGTAGATATTGCGCAGGATGCCGGGGCCCAAGGTGACGGACAGCGGGCCGCCGGTGCTTTCGACGGGCTCGCCAGCCTTCAGGCCGCCGGTCTCCTCGTACACCTGGATGGTGGTCTCTTTGTCGTTCATGCGGATAACCTCGCCTACCAGGCGGGCCTTGCCCACATAGACCATTTCCATCATAGCCAGGTCGGTTTTGCCCTTGATGGTAACAACGGGGCCGTTGATGCTGTAAATTTTATTTTCCATAGCTTTGCCCCTCAAATCGTGATCTCCAGCCCTGCATTTTGCAGGAACCAGTCGTGCTGGGCACCCAGGCGGGCTTCCAGCGTGTCATCGGCTGCCAGGCCGGTGGCGGGGTTGGCCGCGCGCAGGCCGCCCAGGGTGATGGTATCATCCGCAGCCAGGGCCACACCGGCAGGCAGCTTGCCTTGCAGCAGCGGCAGGTCGGCGGTGCGGGCATACAGCGTGCCGCTTTGGCTCATGGCATCGGCCAGGGCGGCAGCGCTGGCCTGCAGCCAGGCGGCGTAGTCCTTACCGGCGGCGAACGTGGCCAGCTGTGTACGGGCGGCGGCAAAAGTATCGGCTGCGATCTGCTGGCGCTGTGCGGCCAGCTTGGCGCGGGCCTGCATACGGGCGGCGCTCAGCTCACGGTTGGCGCGGGTATGGGCGCGGTCGGTCTCAAAGTGGAGCGTATGCTCGGCCTTGGTCTGCTGGGCCTTGCGCGTTTCTTCCAGCTGGCGCTCGATCTCGGCATCGGTCTCGGTGCGGATGGCGGCGCAGGCGGCTTCGCCCTCGGCCCGGATGGATTCGAGGAACCGCTCGGCGCGGGTATCTAATTCATTCATGGTCACACCTCTTAGATTTTAACACCGATGGCCTCGCGGATGTAGCGGGTCAGGCGATCCTTACCGGCAGCGGAACCGCCGGTGGACGGCACGGTGATGAGCAGCGGCGTTTTGGCAGCGCGCACGGCATCCAGCACCTCGGTGTAGGTCTCGGCGATCTTTTCGGTCACAAGCAGCACGGCAATGTCGGGCTGGTTGGCGGCGTTTTCCAGCGCCTTGCGCAAGTCGGCTTCGCTGCGGGCAACAGTGCCCTCGATACCGGCCAAACGCAGACCGTTCATGGCGTCCGAGTTATCGCTGATGAGAAAGAACCGCATGGCCTTACACCAGCTTGCTCAGGATCATGATGGAGATGACCAGGCCGTACAGGGCGATGGATTCGCCCAGGGCCACGAAGATCAGGCTCTTACCGAAGGTCTTTTCGTTCTCGCTGTTGGCAGCGATGGCGGCGGGGGCAGCGGAAGCGACAGCCATGCCGCCGCCGATACCGGCCAGACCCGTTGCCAGAGCCGCAGCCACCAGGCCGATGCTCAGAGAAGAGTTGTGGTCGTTGTCGGTGTTGGTTTCGGTGGTCTCGGTGGTGGAAGTGGCAGCGGCTTCGTCGGTGTTATCGGCTGCCAGGACGCCGAACGCGCCGCAGCAGGTTACAGCCACGACCAGCAGAATGGTAACGAACAGCTTGTTGAATTTGCTTTTCATAATAGAACCCTCCATGATTTATTTTACTATCTATCGTCATTTGTAGGGGCGGATGCTTGCATCCGCCCGCGGGGTCTGCGATTTGGGGGAGGCTCTCTCCCTCTGGCGCTGCGGCGCCGCCTCCCTCACAGAGGGAGGCAGGAGTCCTCGGCTCCCTCTGTGAGGGAGCTCCGGCCCGCAGGCCGGTGAGGGAGAGAGCCCGCCAGGATTGCCTTTTTCCCTTACGCCTTCTTGATATTAAACGCCGTAAACTTGCGGCCGCCGCCTTTGTAGCAGCGGCTGAACATCTCGTAGAACTCCAGACGGATACCCTGAATGGCGGAGAGCAGGGCTTCCAGACAGATGACCACGATATTGCCTAGGATGACCACCAGCAGGTTGTTCGGCGTACCGGCCAGCGTAAAGACGACCATCATCATACTGGCATGCACGATAACGAACGCGCCCACACGCAGGAACGAGATCGTGTTGGAAAGGTAGCTCAGCACGGTTTCCAGCAGTTCAAACACGCTTTGCATCAGGTAGTTGCCCATGCCGCCCGCAGGTTTCCAGGGCTTGCCTTCCACCATCGGGGCAAGCAGCTCGGCAAACAGCAGCAGCACAAGGCCCGCCACCATGCCGATGACAGCCACGACCTGCGGCATAAACGTGAACGCGCCCATATAGGCCGAAGCCAGATCCACACCGCACAGGTAGGTGACGACACCCACCAGGCCGTTGGGCGAGAAGATGAACTCGCCCCATTCTTTGTGGCGGGCGTGGGTGTACATGTTCATTGCCATCGCGGCCAGCACCAGAATGATGCCGATGTAGACAGCGACCATCAGGATACCGGTAATGGAATCCATGACCGAAACGGGCTTGCCTGCCATGCCAATGGCGTGGTAGAGCGGGTCCAGGGCATCCTCATAGCCGAAGAAGGAACCATAGACCAGGCCGAAGATCGTGCTGGAGATGCCGCAGGGGATCATCAGGTGGAACAGGTCGTTGTGCTTGACCTTCCACATAAAGGTGCTGAACAGCGCCAGCACAATGCCCTGCCCGACATCACCGAACATCATGCCAAACAGCACGGTGAAGGTGAGCGCTACGAAGCCGGTGACATCTGTCTCGCCATAGGCGGGCAGACCGTACATCTCGACGAAAAACTCAAAAGGGCGGCTCCACCAGGGGTTTTTCAGCTTAGTGGGGGGCGTCATTTTTCCGGCGGCCTCGGGGCCGTCGACCGTAACGCGCAGGTCCTTGATGGCCCGTGCCTTACCGGCGATCTCCTCCACCTCTGCCGCCGGGACCCAGCCGACGCAGAAGAAGTGCGAACCTTTCACCGCAGCCATACGGCGCAGGTCGTATATGGCGGCGTAGTAGCGCACCGTGTCGTACAGCATCTGCACCTTGGCTTCGTGGTCGTGCCACAGGGCCGCGATGCGGGCGTTGACCTCATCGACCGACTTTTTGACGACCTCGAGGTTCTCTTTAAAGTGCTCGATGATCTCGGCAGGCGAACCGGCCGCACCGGGTACGCGCACCGGCTCGAAGTAGAGCATTGAGAAGATGCCGTCGGTCTCCAGCGCTTTCTCACGCGGGGTCAGGTAGATGCCCCAGTAGCCGGTCTTGGTCTGGGTGCATTCCACAAACAGGATGTAGGGGTCATCGGCGTAGTTGCTCATCAGCTTGTTATACCCCTCGGTGGGCAGGAAGCCGAAGCGCACCTTGACGTGCTGGCAGTCCAGCAGTTCATCAACGTTGACCTTTAAGTTCAGGAAATGGCTGTACTGGGCGATGCCGTCCTCGCAGAGCTTTTGCTGGTCCAGCAGGCCCTGGCGCTCGGCGCACAGGTCGTCGATCTGCTCGAGCAGATCGCTCAGGTAGGCTTTGGCTTCGTCATCGGGCGGGTCGGTGTGGCGCTGCTCTTCATGCAGTTCCACACCGGCCTCCTTGGCCATGGTTTCGATCTGGTCGCGGGTGGCGGGATAGGGGTTTTCTTCATTGAGGGCGGCGTATCCCAGCGAATCCGACATATAACGGGTGGCAGGTTCCAGGTCAAACCGGCCGTCCATACAGCAGGCATCCAGGAAGTCATTCAGCTGGGGCAGGGTGCCTTGTACCCGCACCAGCTTCATCTTTTCAACCAATCCGTTCACACTCCTTTCAATCGTGTTCGTCGTAGCCGATCAGCAGGGCTAAAACCTCATCGGCGGGCAGCTTGTAATGCACACCCTCGATGATATGGTTGAGGTTCTGCACCTCGCACTGGGCCAGCCAGATGTAGCACATCATGACCAGCGTCGGGTCGGTGGAGAACCGCAGCCATTTCCGGCACCAGTCGGTGCGGTAGCGGAAGAAGCCTTCCTTCAGCACGGTATAATCGTGGTGGGCCAGCAGCGGGCCGTAACTGGTTTGGGCAAACCGCTGCTTGAACGTGGGCAGATCCGGCGCGGCAAGCAGGTAATCCCACTCCTGCGCCGTCAGGGCGCTGCAATCGCGGCGGCAGGCATTGCGCACCGTTGTAGCAGAAGCCCCCACGCGGATAAGCCGCGCGGCGTTGGACACCGCCGAGGTATCACACTCAAGCTCGATCAGCTCGCGCAAGCCGGGCTGCGCGCCCTGCTTGGCGGGCTTGGGGGCCATGGCGACCAGCGCGCGGTGGCGGTACTCTTGCAGTAAGGGCTCCGCCTGGGCGGTCAGGCCGCGATCCGGCTTGGCGTTCGCCAGCGGGGCCAGCACCTTTTGCCAGGGCGTGCCCTGTACCGCTGCCAGCAGGCTTGCCAGGTCGGTAGCCTTTGCCAGTGCGTACAGGTCAATGCTGCAGCGCTGCTCCAAAAAGTCCGGCAGGCGGTACAGGTAATCGCCGGGGCGGCCTGCATCCAGGCAGCGCAGCGCGGCGGTCAGCTCGTCGACCTCACAGCAGAGCGTCAGATATTGGTAGACGCTGCTGCCTGCGCTGCGGTCATACCGGCACAGACTGTCGAACCGTTCGTACTGGCTTTGCCGCAGCAGGTTTTCCAGCTGGGCGCGGCGGGCGTAGGTGGGGTTGACCTCGGCCAGCGTGTTGGCGTACAGCGGCAGAGCTTTCAGTTCGTTGGCAAGCTCTGTCATCGTGCGGCAATCCGTTAAGCGGCGGTAATCCTCGGCCCGCAGGCGGCGGCCATACAGTGCGCGGGCCTTTGCCAGCACAGCGTTGCTGGCTTTGCCGCTCGCGTGGTTCATTGTGCAGCCTCCCCGGCCAAGGCGCGGCGCACCAGTTCCGCCGCCCACTCAGCTTTGTGCTGTTCGGCCTGGGCTGCCATGGCGGCAGCCGCCTGTTCACATTCTTTGTCTAAGGCGGCGCGGGCCTCGGCGTTGGCGGCATCGGCTGCTTTGGCAGCGGCATCGGCATCAGCCTGGGCTTTGGCGTCGCACTCGGCAGCGATCGCCTGTTTGCTGGCGTCCAGGGCGGCCAACCGCGCCGCGCGCTCGGCCCTGGCTTTCTCGCTGGCCTTGCGCTGGGCGGCGTCCATCTCGAGGATCGCCTGCATCAGATCGTTCACATCTTTCATCCCATGCACCTCATTTCTGGAATTTTGGGATTTTCCGGGTTTCGTCCGTATTATAGCACTTTCACCAAATATGGCAAGTGTCTTTTGTGCAGTTTTATTAGTACAAATTTAACAATGTGTCTCTGCGTTTCACTTTTTCTTGATGCAGCGCAATCCTGCGCCAAACACCGTGCGCACCAGCGGGCCCGCGGCTACCAGCTGCCACAGGAACGCGGCGGGATAGTTCAGCATGGTGGTCTGCACCCAAATGGCAAAGAACTGCGCATTGTGGCTGTCCTTAAACAGCAGCGTGGCAAAAAAGCTCATCAGCGGGCACATCATCCAGGCCGACAGGCAGGAGATGGCCATAATCAGAAACACCTGCTTATCCTTGCCGGGGGTGAACCAGCCCGTAGCAATGCGCATGGCTGCGGGGCCCACCAAAAAAGTATCCAGCAAAAAGGCGATCACGCCCATGATGGGCAGCTCACTGAATGCAGCCAAAAAGATAAAGTTCTGCATCCCGCCCACATCCAGCGCGATATTGTAGCAGACCATGCCATAGACCATGACACAGACCATCATGACGGTGTAGACGATTTCCTGTTTTTTTGTTTGCGGCATTGTAAGTAACTCCTCTATGTATATGTTTTTTCCTGCAAAAAACAGCCGCCGGGCATCGCACAACTCGTTGCGACGCCCTGGCGGCTGTTGTCTCACTGCGTTGGAAAGTGAAGCAAGTATACCGCAAAAACATCTGCCGTGTAATACCCTTTACCAAGATTCTGCGTTTTGTACAAAAGTTATCTCCGTCTGTTGGCAGGCGGTTGGTTACTTCCTTGCTTTTCGCTGCCTTTTTTGGTACAGCTTGCCACTTTTGTTTTGCGGCGCTTTACACCGCGCGCCCGCCGCGTTATAATGGGCAGCGTATCGGATGTATTTATATAATAAGGTAAGAGGGGTCATTCATGGCACAAAAACTCTGGCACCATCGCGGGCAGATGAGCGAAGCATTCCGAACCGTGATGTTTCTTTCGGCGTCCGGCGGCTTGCAGGATGCCTACACCTATATTGGGCGCGGCAAGGTGTTTGCCAACGCGCAGACCGGCAACATCGTGCTGATGAGCCAGGCCGCGTTTGACGGCGACCTCGCGCGGGTGCTGCATTATCTGGTGCCGCTGCTCTCCTTTGCGCTGGGCGTAGCGGTGGCCGAAGCCATCCGCATCCGTTACCGCGAGGCCAAACGCCTGCACTGGCGGCAGCTGGTGCTGGTGGTAGAAATTCTGCTGCTGTTCGGCGTCGGGTTCATCCCCAACACGCTTGATATGGCCGCCAATGCGCTGGTGTCGTTTGCCTGCGCGATGCAGGTGCAGGCGTTTCGCAAGGTGCACGGCTACCCGTTTGCCAGCACCATGTGCATCGGCAACCTGCGCAGCGGCATGGAATCACTGGTTGTCTACTTCCATCTGCACGACAAAAAGGTGCTGTACAAGGCGCTGCACTATTTCGGCGTGATCCTGCTGTTTGCCATCGGTGCCGGGCTGGGCGCGCAGGGCGTGGCGGTGTTTGGCAACCGGACCATCTGGTTCAGCTGCGCGCTGCTGCTGGTGAGTCTGTGCTTCATGTTCATCCAAGATGAAGAGCAAGCCCGCCGGGAAACCAAATAACAGGTATAAAAAGGCCCCCACCGGGATACCATTCCTGGTGGGGGCCTTTGTGTATTTACTACATCTTGTGGTCTGCAAAGAGGGGGTCGTCCTGCCACAGCACCACCTGCCCGGCGGCGCGGGTGCGGTTCATATCAATGATGCGCTGGTTGCTGGACCCGCGGAACCGCAGGCTGATATCGTACTTGTCCTGCACAAAATCGCCGTCGACGAGGACATCTATATATTGTAGGAACTCATCGGTCACCTCGCAGCGGCCGGGGCCGGGCTGCAAGATCTCTTGCTCAAAATGGTTGCCGGTGTAGCACCAGATCGTCTTGTGAGGGTACAGCGCCTTGACATTTTTGACAAACGGCAGCAGTTCGCGCTGGTTTTCCGGCTCGAACGGCTCACCACCCAGCAGCGAAAGCCCATTGATGTAGCCGGGGGCCAGGCTTTCCAGAATTTTGTTGCGCACCTCTTTGGTAAAGGGCTCACCGTAGTTAAAATCCCACGCAACAGCGTTGAAGCAGTTGGGGCAGTGGCGGCGGCAGCCCGAGACAAACAGGCTGGTGCGCACCCCCTCGCCGTTGGCGATATCGCAGTATTTGATGGTAGCGTAGTTCATAGGGCAAGGCTCTCCTTATAAAATAACGAATCACTGCCTATGCAGTATCGTATCAATATCTTGTGTTTTTGTGTTTTGGCGGTTCAATATCTGCTAACAGTATACCAGCTTATGCCGCACACTGCAAGCCCCACCCGGACGTACGAAGCGCTGTTTTATACGATGCTGCGTGCAAAAGTTTGTCAATTGTGAACTTCTCCTCAAAATAGCTAAAATTTGCGGCTGATTTTCTACGTGGTTGTAGGCTTGGCTTTTTCATCGTTGGAACGACTAAAATGCAACATTTTGGCATTTCCGCATGTAACACCACAATATATTGTGGTGTTGCCGCTTGACTTTTCGCCCCCGCTGCGATAAGATAGACTTGCTCGCAAAACGAGCTTTGTACGTTTGGAACTTTTATACGTTTTGTATATCAGATATAGATTCAACGTTATTTAGGAGTGTAAGCATGAAAATCATCAAACGCAACGGCAGCGAGGCCGTCTTCGACATTACCAAAATCATTGCAGCCATTACCAAGGCCAACCATGTCGTGCCGGAAAGCCAGCGTTTGACCAAGGAGCAGATCATCGAGATCAGCGACCACGTGCAGACCAGCTGCCTGTCCCGCGGCCACGCGATGAACGTCGAGGAGATCCAGGATCTGGTCGAGGATGAGATCATGCAGACCGGCGCCTTTGAGGTTGCCCGTAAATACATCACCTACCGCTATGTGCAGAGCCTGAAGCGCACCCACAACACGACGGACGACAAGATCCTCTCGCTGATCGAGTGCAACAACGAGGAAGTCAAGCAGGAGAACTCCAACAAAAACCCCACCGTCAACAGCGTGCAGCGTGATTACATGGCCGGCGAGGTCAGCAAGGACTTGACCATGCGTATGCTGCTGCCCCCGGAGATCGTCAAGGCGCACGAGGAGGGCATCATCCACTTCCATGATGCTGACTACTACGCCCAGCACATGCACAACTGCGACCTCGTCAACCTCGACGACATGCTGCAAAACGGCACCGTCATCAGCGGCACGCTGATCGAAAAGCCACATTCCTTCTCCACCGCCTGCAACATTGCCACCCAGATCATCGCGCAGGTCGCGTCCAGCCAGTACGGCGGCCAGAGCATCAGCCTGACCCACCTGGCCCCCTTTGTCGACGTCAGCCGCAAGAAGATCCGCCGCGACGTCGAGGCCGAGATGCAGGATCTGGGCATTGCCCCGGGCGAGGAGAAGCTTTCCGAGATCGTTGAAAAGCGCCTGCGCGAAGAGATCAAGCGCGGCGTGCAGACCATCCAGTATCAGGTCGTCACCCTGATGACCACCAACGGCCAGGCCCCGTTCATCACCGTGTTTATGTATCTGAACGAAGCCGGTGACAACCAGCGCCTGAAGTCCGACCTGGCCATCGTCATTGAGGAAATGCTGCGCCAGCGCTATCAGGGCGTCAAGAACGAGGCCGGTGTCTGGATCACGCCCGCGTTCCCCAAGCTGATCTACGTGCTGGAAAACGACAACATCTACGAGGGCCAGCCCTACTATTACCTGACCAAGCTGGCTGCCAAGTGCACCGCCAAGCGCATGGTGCCTGACTATATCAGCGAAAAGAAGATGCTGGAATACAAGGTGGACAAAAATGGCGAGGGCCATTGCTTCACCTGCATGGGCTGCCGCAGCTTCCTGACCCCCTACGTGGACGAGAACGGCAAGCCCAAGTATTATGGCCGCTTCAACCAGGGCGTTGTCACCATCAACCTGGTGGACGTGGCCCTGTCCAGCGGCGGCGACTTTGATAAGTTCTGGAAGATCTTCGACGAGCGCCTTGAGCTTTGCCACAAGGCCCTGATGTGCCGCCACAACCGCCTGAAAGGCACCCTGAGCGACGCCGCCCCCATCCTGTGGCAGTACGGCGCGCTGGCCCGCCTGAAGAAAGGCGAGCCGATCGACAAGCTGCTGTACGGCGGTTACTCCACCATCAGCCTGGGCTATGCAGGCCTGTATGAGTGCTGCAAGTATATGACCGGCAAGAGCCACACTGACCCCGCCGCCAAGCCCTTTGCGCTGAACGTGATGCAGCACATGAACGATGCCTGCACCAAGTGGAAGGAACAGCATAACATCGACTTCAGCCTGTACGGCACCCCGCTGGAATCCACCACCTACAAGTTTGCCAAGTGCCTGCAAAAGCGCTTTGGCATGGTGCCCGGCATCACCGACCGCAACTATATCACCAACTCCTACCACGTCCACGTGACCGAGCAGATCGACGCCTTTACTAAGCTGAAATTCGAGAGCGAGTTCCAGCGCCTGTCCCCGGGCGGTGCCATCAGCTACGTGGAAGTGCCCAACATGCAGGATAACCTTGAGGCTGTTATCAAGGTGATGCAGTTCATCTACGAGAACATCATGTACGCCGAGCTGAACACCAAGAGCGACTACTGCCAGGTGTGCGGCTACGACGGCGAGATCAGCATTGTACAGGAGGACGGCAAGCTGGTTTGGGAGTGCCCCAAGTGCCACAACCGTGACCAGAACAAGCTGAATGTTGCCCGCCGCACCTGCGGTTACATCGGCACCCAGTTCTGGAACCAGGGCCGCACCGCCGAAATCAAAGACCGCGTGCTGCATCTGTAATTTTCAAAATATTTAAAACACCCCCGCCTGACTGTTGCGATGTCAGGCGGGGGCGTTTTTTACAGGGTTTGTTTCTTGCAGGTGTAGAAATAGTACGGGATCTCGAAGCAGAGCATGACGCACCAGCCAAAGGCGCAGGCGTAGGCAATGCCGTGCAGGCCGATGCGGGGGGCCAACAGGGCGGCACCGGCGGCGCGCAGGCCCGCTTGCAGGCAGGTGCCGATGAGAGTGGTGGTCATCTTGCCCATGCCGCGGTAGAAGCCCTGGAAGCCGTTGGTCAGCGCGGGCAGAGCGTAGAACAGCGCCATGCAGCCCAGGTATTGGCTGCCAAGCGCGATGATCTCGGCCGCGCCCTCCCCTGCCACAAACAGGCTGACGATGGGCGCGCGCAGCAGCCAGGTCAGGCTGCCGACCAACAGCCAGTAACACAACTCAAGCCGGATGCCGACGCGGAAGCCCGGGCGGATGCGCTGCTTTTGCCCGGCACCGCGGTTTTGGGCGATGTAGGTCGTGATGGCGGTGGCGATGCTTTGCTGCGGGGTGAATGCGAAATCATCCACACGGGTGACGGCGTTGAACGCCGCGATGGCCTGCACGCCCAGTGCGTTGACCTGGCCCTGGATCAGCACCTTGCACACAGGCTGCACCGCCTGCTGCAAGGCCGTGACCGCGCCATACTGCAAAATGCGGCCCAGCAGCGCCGGGCGGATGCGCCACTGGCTGCGCGCGGGGCAAAGCTGCGGCACGCGGCGCACCATGTACCACGCGGCCATGATGGCGCTGGCGGCTTCGGCCACCACGGTGGTGACGGCGCTGCACACAATGCCAAAGCCCAACCCACCGATGAGCACGATATCCAGCGCGGCGTTGAGTACCGCCGAGAATGCAAGGAATTTCAACGGCGTTTTGGAGTCGCCGACACTTTTCAACCCAGCGGCCAGCGCGTTATAAAAAAACGTAAACGGCGCACCCAAAAAGGTAATGCGCAGGTAAATGCCGGTGCTGCGCATAATTTCATCGGGCACGGCCAGGCTGCGCAGGATCAGCGGCGCAGCGGCAACGCCCAACAGCGCCACGCCGCAGCAGAGCGCCGCGCCGAACAGCAGGGTCGTTGCCAAGGTTTCTTTTAAGGTTTCCTCGTTTTGGGCACCAAATGCTTCGCTCATCAGCACACCGGCACCGATGCACAAGCCGCTGATGGCCAGGATGACGAGGTTCATGGAGGCGATGAACAGGTTCATGAAGAACCCGATGACGCCAATGCCCGCCTCGTAGTACTCATCGAAGTAGGAAAGCCCGTAGAGCCACGCCACGAAGGCCAGCGCGGCGATGACCGCGATGAGAAGGCCCGCCAGCGGATTCAGCAAGAGCGTGAAGTTCGTGAAGGGCATAGGCCCGATCCAGCTGGCGTAGGTAGCCGTCTGGAACAGCGCGCCGATGCCGCCGGCAAAGCTTAAGGCCGCTGCCCCCATGCCGCCGACGCAAGCGATGGTCTTGGAAGCAGCGCGGGCCTTCGACGCCACCAGCGACAGTACGCCGGTGGCGCAGGAGAGCCCGAGGGAAAGCAGTATCAGTTCCAACATTTAGGCCTCCTTCAAGTTCGTCGTTCGACCCATCATGATCTGGTTGGCCGCCACGGCGGCGCGCATCTTGTCCTTGCGAACGCCCGCGAGCGTCGTGGCATCGCGCACGTAGAGCGCCTTGGTCTGACACGCTTCGACGCAATGGGGCTCCTCGTCGGGGCCCAAGGTGGAGCACAGGTCGCACTTGACGGCGCAGGTGTAGACGCCGATGCTCCAAGCCAGCAGAGGCGATGTGCCCCGCGGCTGAGTGGGAGTGGGATAGGAGATGCCGGCAACGCCCGCCGTGGACGTGCCCGAGGGATGGATGGCGCCGAAGGGGCACACCACCGCGCACAACTTGCAGCCTATGCAGGTCTGCTCGTTCACGACGATGGCCTCTTCGGTGCGCTTGATCGCATCCACGGGGCAAACCGCCAAGCACGGCGCCCCCTCGCACTGATGGCAGGTGACGGCGGCCGTCACCTGCGGGGTAAACGTCAGTGCGAGACGGGG
>ERZ827117.1500-NODE-1500-length-17152-cov-2.717670_pt1 | contig 17152 bp, 12 predicted proteins | sample MGYA00519920_ERZ827117 | MGnify/ENA primary metagenome ERZ827117 (study PRJEB31778, sample SAMEA3449260) | human gut metagenome | biome: human gut; feature: human-associated habitat; material: faeces | place: United Kingdom | collected 2010/2012 ...
TGACGGGTTTGTCAGATCCATGACCTCTCCGTTTGTCTTGTGCACTTTGTAAATAACCCCCGGAGCTGTTGTCACAAGATCTAAATTAAACTCACGCTCTAAACGCTCCTGAATAATTTCTAAATGAAGCAGGCCTAAAAATCCGCAGCGGAAACCAAAACCAAGCGCTAACGATGTCTCCGGCTCATACTGCAAGGACGCATCGTTGATCTGTAATTTTTCCAATGCATCACGGAGATCCGGATATTTTGCACTGTCAGCCGGATACATACCGCAGTACACCATCGGATTGACCTTTTTGTAACCCGGAAGCGGCTCACTGCATGGGCGGTCGGCATTTGTCACGGTATCACCGACACGGGTATCGCGGACATTTTTGATACTTGCACAGAGATAACCTACCATTCCCGCTGCAAGCTCATCACACGGGATAAACTGTCCGGCACCAAAATATCCGACCTCTGTGACCTCGGACTGTGCACCGGTTGCCATCATGCGGATGGTATCTCCCACTTTTACCGTTCCCTCTTTGATACGGCAGAATACGATAACACCCTTGTAAGAGTCGTAAAGTGCATCAAAGATCAGCGCCTGAAGCGGTGCTTCTTTATCTCCAGTCGGGGCCGGGATCTTTGTTACGATCTGCTCTAATACCTGATCGATATTTAAGCCGGTCTTAGCAGAAATACGCGGTGCATCCTCCGCCTCAATCCCGATCACATCCTCGATTTCTTTTACCACTTCATCCGGCTGTGCACTCGGAAGATCGATCTTGTTGATGACAGGCATGACATCAAGATCATGATCTAATGCGAGATATACATTTGCCAGTGTCTGTGCTTCCACTCCCTGTGCTGCATCCACAACCAGGATCGCACCGTCGCAGGCTGCAAGGCTTCGTGATACCTCATAGTTAAAATCGACGTGCCCAGGTGTGTCGATCAGGTTAAAAATATACTCTTCCCCGTCATTTGCCTTATAAATGATACGGACTGCCTGTGACTTGATCGTAATTCCACGCTCACGCTCTAAATCCATATTGTCAAGAACCTGCGCCTGCATCTCACGGCTGGTCAAAGTTCCTGTACGTTCTATGATACGATCGGCAAGTGTCGATTTACCGTGATCGATATGTGCTATAATACAAAAATTTCTGATTTTACTCTGATCTATTGACATGTTACTCTCCATTTCAAAAAAAAATACGCCGGGCATATGCCCATACGTTTTTATTATACGGGAAAAGCAAAGGAAACGTCAAGTCATCCGCAATCCTCTTTCATGTTTCATTTTCATTTATTAACAATTAAAATACAAAAATTCACAATATGTTCACTGGATTTTTAGTACTTTTGGGTGCATAATAGACTTGCTGTTAAATATTTAACAGCTGGGTTTCTATCGTCAATATGACAAAACCCCCTTCTTAATATGAAAATCCCCCACGCAGTGGCTGCAAACACTGCGTGGGGGATTTTTTATATCATGTGCAAAACCAGCACATGATCGTGATCTACACTTGCTTCACTCGGCTATCTTATTATTTCATTGAACTCTTACTTTTATTCATAAATCGGATAAGAGATTCCCTCTCTCATAAATACCGGAATCACATCGATCGGTGCCGGTACTGTCACATAATTTCCGCCCTCGTATACCTTTTTCGTGTAGGCATCCGTCCATTTTGTACCTGCTGGGAGATATACCCTGCGCTCTGTCGCACCTGCCTCCATGACCGGTGCCACTAAAAGATCCGGTCCGAACATATACGCATCCTCTACGTTCCAGCTCTCTTTATCCTCCGCAAAATCAAAGAACAGCGGACGCATCACCGGTGTACCTGTTTTACTTGCCTGTTCCATGCAACTACGGATGTATGGGCGCAGACGTTCACGGATAAACAGATATTTTTTCAGGATCTCATAATTGTCCTCCCCAAAACTCCACACTTCATTATCCTGACCGGAAGTAAGCTGGCGCACACCATCGATAAACTCCTGCTCTCTCTCGTACCAGGGAGAACGCTCCCCATGCATACGGAATACCGGGCAGAATGCACCCCAGGCAAACCAGCGCACCAGAAGTTCTTTAAATGCCGGATCTTTGATATCCCCGCCAAGAAAGCCTCCGATATCCGATGTCCACCACGGAATACCAGCCACGCACATATTAAGTCCTGCCTGCAGCTGCTCTCTCATGGAGCGGAAGGACGAGTACACATCCCCGGACCAGGTAAGAACGCCATATTTCTGGCTGCCTGCCCATGCACAGCGCACCAGACTCATGATATCTTTTTCTCCCTCCGCTTTCAATCCGTCATAAAATCCTTTCGCATAGCCAACCGGATAAACGTTGCTGCACTGCAGTGCCGGTCCCTCATAATAGCGGTAATTATCAAAATCATATGGTCCATACTCCGGTTCCGCTTCATCTAACCAGAAACAGCGGATTCCGTTTTTATAGTAATTTTCCTTACATTTTTCCCATACAAATTTCTGCGCGCACGGATTGGTCGCATCGTAAAATACGGTATTTCCCATCCAGCTCATATGATAGGAAAGTCCACGATCCGGTGTGACAAGATATCCGCGGTCGTTCATCTCGCCATAGTTTTCGCTGCGCTCATCCACGGTCGGCCAGACAGAGACAACCGTCTCGATTCCCATGCTCTTTAACTCATCCACCATCGCTTTCGGGTCCGGCCAGTCTCTCGGCTCAAATTTAAACTCGCCCTGCATTGTCCAGTGGAAAAAGTCGATCACGATCGCATCCATCGGAAGTCCGCGCTTTTTGTGTTCTCTGGCAACTGCAAGGATTTCATCCTGGTTGCGGTAGCGCAGTTTGCACTGCCAGTATCCCATACCATATTCCGGCATCATCGGAGTCCTTCCGGTTGCCGCAGAATACTGTTCCTCGATTTCAAACGGTGTATCTCCTGCCGTAATAAAGTAGTCCAGTTTTTTTGTGCTCTTTGCGTACCACTCTGTCTTGTTTGCACCAAAAACTGCTGTTCCGATTGCCGGGTTGTTCCAGAAAAATCCATAGCCTCTGCTTGAGACCATAAACGGCACGCTCGCCTGACTGTTTCTGTGCGCCAGTTCTAACATTGCACCTTTTTTATTCAGATTTTTCTCCTGATACTGTCCCATACCAAATATTTTTTCATCATCAAACGCCTCAAAACGCATAGTCAGTTCGTAATCCGTACTGCCCGGGATCGGTTTTAACTCTCTCGCATCAATGCGCAGCGGCACACAGTAGCGGTTGATCCGGTTTCTGTTTCTCCAGTACTCTTCGGTCAGAAGTTCTCCCTTCTGATTATAATAGCTGATCCATCCCTCCGGGGAGATCACGGCCGTGATTTTTCCATTTTTAACGGTGTAAACTTTTCCGGTCTGATGATATTTTGCAAACTCCTCGCCTTTGTACCATGGATCCGTCGTATCAACTTCTTTACACTCCACCTGAAGCGGACACATTTTTACCTCCTCGGTCAGCGCCCAGTCATGTGCATCCATCTGTGCCTCTTTGGTCATGCGCACACGGAAGGAATTTTCTCCCCATGGTTCTAACCATAATGTCAATGTTCCATCTGCAATTACAAGTCTGTTGTTTTCTTCGTAAACTCTCATCTAACTTTTCCTTTCTTAATATATAGATATATTCTTACGTTCGTCTTTACACCTGATAAATACGGTAAATGAATTCTTCTCTCCCAAAATTTATCTTTCTGCTATATTATATTTTCCGACTCTAACGTTTCATCTCCCCATACAAAACACCGCGTGACCCGGTCGCCAGAAAAAATCTGCCAAACTTTCTTTTATCCCCATCGATACTGTTGATCTCACCGTACATCTGGTTATCCTGATTCAGCCGCTCATACGATTTTCCCTCATCAAACGTGCGGTAAAAACCATATTCCCCTTCAAGGCGTCCGCAGAAATAAATTGCTTTTTCCTCTGTCAGATAATCCCTGTCCTCTCCGATCACACCAAGTCCCATCCGGTAGCAGGCATCCCCCGTGTCCGTCAGGCGTTTCACATGGATTTCTTCTGTTTTCGTGTCATAACAGAGTTTATAAAGTCCTGCATCGCCCAATGCCAGGTAAAATATGCCAGTCTTTCCGCCCTCACCGCGCACTTCCGTCTTATTTGCAGTATCAATATAGCCAAAATCACAGACCGGAAATGCCTCTTTCGGCTGTTTCTGATAAAAGTTTCTTCCTCCATCCCTGCTCACATAGATTTCGGACGCACCGCCAAAACCACAAAACAGATCTTTCCTGCTGCGGTCGGAAAATACTTTCAGATATCCCGTCTCAACAGGCTGCCCCGCCAGATCAAACACTCCTGCTTTTTGAAAACTGTGTCCTCCATCATTGCTGACAAGCACCAGTTCCACCGGAAGCCTTATCCCATCCGCAACCGACCATACAATATTGACGCCATCCGGTGACACTGCCACCCATCCGGCATTGACATTCGGGTTTTCGATCTCATGCAGTTTCTTGTCGATCTCTGCATTGATACCAAACGGCATGCCGATCCGGTCAAATGTTTTAAAATTATCGCACGTGCGCACCAGACCGCCTTTGGTTTTTCCTTTCCAGTTTCCCCGCGCCGTCACAATGCCAAGATTACTGTCCGCATCGGAAATATCTGCGTTGATACAGGTAATGTAACGGTTGCCCTCGCTGTCATCAAAAGAATTTTTACAGGGTTCATCAAGATTCCGGAATGCAAATCCGCCGAGGTCTCCAACGATATCCACAAGCTGTACCTCTCCATCAACCGGCGCATATACATTCAGATGAACGGTCTCCTCGATTCCGGTACACGCATCATGATAGCGCGGATGCTCACTGAGCAGCGCATCCGTCATAAAAACGCCGGTTCCCGAATTAAACCATACCTCATCCGGATCAAACGGATTGATCTTAATATCACTCAGCCAGTGCAGCAGACAATGGTTTCCATTATACTCCGGTTTCATGTAGGAAGTATTAAAATATAAATCCCCCTTTTCCAGTCCGCAGAGACTCACGCTCCAGCTGCTGCCATAATCTTTCGAAAGATATACGATTTCATCGCTCTCTTTTTCCCTGCAGAGCGTTGAACACACCAGAAGTCCCGGCATTGTTTTACAGGAAGAAATACCGCCAAAACCATAATTTAAAAATTCTGCTGTCAGCGTGCCATCCGCATCCGGTGTAATGTCATCATACCCTGCAATTTTCCCGTCTGAAAAATAATACCGCAGCACTTTCCCGCCGATCACATCCCCGGAATCACAGCTATATCCAAGGTCGACCACATAATTCCATCTTCCGGTGACATTCATCGTCACATAAAGGTATGTTCCATCATAGTCATAGCGCGATGCCACAAGACCGTTCATTTTACTGTCATGAATCATGACATTTTCCGGCTGCATCAGTTTTTCAAACGTCTGCCCTGCATCATAGGAAACATACAGGCTGTGACCGCGAAGCGTATCACTCTCCCTTGTCGTATATCCTGCGGTTCCTGCAACAATTGTTTTCGAATCATCCGATACCCAGACACAGGTCATGTAATTTTCCTCTAAAGGAAGCCGTTCCCAGGTATCTCCTCTGTCCGTGGTTTTCCAGAGACCATCTAACTGGCTTGCAAAATAAAGTGTGTTTTCATCTTTTTTATCTACCACCAGACGGTATCCGGTTCCTCTTCCGCAAAGATTGCCATGAACGGTCACCGGGATTTTTTTGTGAATAAATGTCTCTCCATAATTCTCTGAAATTGAAAATTTTCCATAGCCCTGTCCGTTAATGCCGCTCATGATGTACAGGCGCTCCGGTTTCTTTTCATCGAGTGCGCATGCGATTGGAAATGTTTCGGAGATGTCCGCCATGCTCACACTGTCGATGAGGCTTTTCCAGCACTTTTTTTCGTATTCATACCGGTAAACGCCTCCGATGTCTGTTCTGGCATAGAGGATGCCGGGCTGTTTTGGGTGGTACAATAAACCGGTGACGTAGCCGCCGCCGGGGATTGGGGCGTTTTTGTATTCGTAGGTGATTGTTTTGTGGGCTTTCATTGTATAGGTGAACTCCTTTCGTGGGTGGTTTTCGGTGTAAGTGGATCCGTTTGTGTGCGAAGGTGAACTTTTTTGTGCGTTCTTTTTTGGGGGAAAGATGGCGAGCCTGAGGGCCGTGGGTGGGCTGTGCAAAGCTCTGACGCTTTTTGCACAGCCCGCCCGCGGCATTGAGGGGACCTGCACCAAAATCTTCCCAGAAGATTTGCAGTGCACCGGTGCGCCACAGTGTAGCGTCTGTCAGGGGGCGGCAAGTCCCCTGCCGGCGTCCTGACAGCCACCACACCCCCACGCACCGCTTCATTACAAATCCTCCACGCAAAAAAGGAACCCCGCAACGCAGGATTCCTTTCTCAACACCAAACGAATCCCTACTTTAAAAGTAAGGATTTTCGCCTCGATTTTCTACCATATTTATTCGCCCACTTTTACCCGAAAAATCCGCTTTTACTCAGCATCATAATTATCCAGGAAATTGTGATACTCTCCATCTTTCTTATAACCAATGATGGTCTTTAAATTCACATTGCTGACACTATTGAAAATATTACTGTCGATGAACTCACTCTTTTTGCGAAGTTCCGTCACAAGATCTTTCATCTCCTCACGTTTCGAACCTTTTGCCCCGCCACAGCTTGTACAGTTTTCAGTAAAACGGCATGCACACTGGATAAACTGCAGGCGGTTGTAATCACGCCATGCCTTGATATCCTCTTCTTTGACAAGATACAGCGGACGGATCAGTTCCATGCCCTCAAAGTTCTGGCTGTGAAGTTTTGGCATCATAGTCTCCACTTTGCCGCTGTACAACATTCCCATCAGGATCGTCTCGATCACATCGTCAAAATGATGTCCCAGCGCGATCTTGTTACAGCCTAACTCTTTTGCCTTGGAGTACAGATATCCTCTTCTCATTCTTGCACACAGGTAACACGGATTCTTATCCACCTCCGCAACAGAATCAAAGATCTGTGTTTCAAATGTCGTGAGCGGAATATCAAGAAGTTTTGCATTTTCCTGAATAATACGCCAGTTTTCCTCGTTGTAACCCGGATTCATGCACAAAAAAACAAGTCCAAAATTGCGTTTTCCGTGTCGGTATAATTCCTGAAACAGTTTTGCCAAAAGCATGGAATCTTTTCCACCGGAAATACACACTGCAATCTTATCGCCGTCCTTTATCATTTCATAATCATGCAGTGCTTTGGTGAAACGGCTCCAGATTGGTTTTCTGAATTTTTTGATCAGGCTTTTTTCAATCTGCTCCGTGCGCTCTTTTCTTGAATCGTCCTCCATTGTCACGCGCGTGAGCTGATGTCTTAACCATGCGCGGTAACCACCCTCTAAATTGACAGTCGTAAACCCATCGTCCTCTAATATTTCAGCTGCATCACGGCTGTTTTCACCCACATGGCAGTACAGATAAACAGGCTGATCTTTTTTTAAAATAGCTGTCTCACCCGCTTCAATCTTTTCTAATGGAAGATTAACAGCGCCCTCGATCGCTCCGTGCGAGAAATCATTTTCCGGACGGACATCTATAAGCTGCAGTCCCTCTGTTCCGTTCTGTGCCAGTTCTTCTACAGTAATTGTATTCAAAATATTTCCTCCAATTTCGTTCACTTCGTGTGGTATTACAATAAAATATTTTCCCGCTTTTCGGGCAAACCCGTTGTTCCAATCCATCGATTGCATGTTCCACACACTTCCTGTTATCAGCAATTACACCATGCGTACACGTTTTCCTTCTTTGATCTCCTCTAAGATCTCAGCCACTGCCTCACGTTCATCAAAATGATACTTCACGCCACGGATTTCCTGATAATCCTCATGCCCTTTTCCGAGCAGTACGATCATATCTCCCGGCTGGGCATTTACCATGCAGTAAGCGATTGCTTCTTTTCTGTCGTCGATCTCGATATACTTTCCATTGCTCTTTGCCAGTCCGACTTTAATATCGTTATTGATATCACGGATTTCTTCGTCTCTCGGATTATCGCAGGTCAGTACACAGAGATCCGCCATCTCACCGGTCACCTCTCCCATATCATAACGGCGCAGTTTTGAACGGTTTCCACCGCCGCCATACACACAGATCAGGCGTTTCGGATGATATTCCATCAATGTTGTAAGCACGCTTCTGGTGCTGACTTCGTTGTGTGCATAGTCAATAATCAGGTAATAATCTTTTGATACCGGAAGCATTTCCACACGGCCTTTAACCTGTACCTTGTTTAAACCATCTAAGATCGCCTGATCCGAAATTCCTGCCAGATGACATACCAACATGGTCACCAGTGAATTGTATACCGAAAATCTACCCGGAATGTGCACTCTTGCCTCACAGTCCATGCGGCCTTTTACATGAAAATGCATACCGAGTTTTCCATTCTCCTTGATAAATCCAAGATCCGCTGCAACCAGATCAAGCGGCTTCCCAAGAAATGTTTTTTCATTATTATCCTCTACGCCAAAACTGTGGATCTCACAGGTATGGTTTGCTGCAACTGCCTCGCTGTGCTCATCATCCGCATTTAAAATACCAATCTTGCACTGGCGGAATAGCATGCTCTTACATTCTAAATATTCCTCAAAAGATGCATGTTCATTTGGTCCGATATGATCCGGGGAAAGGTTGGTAAACACACCATAATCAAACATGATTCCCGCTGTACGGTCCATCTTAAGTCCCTGGGATGATACCTCCATCACCGCATACTCGCAGCCTGCCTCCACCATAGATGCAAACATGCGGTGCAGTTCGTAGGATTCCGGCGTTGTGTTTTTAGACGGAATCTTTTCATCTCCGATCATTACACCGATCGTTCCGATAAGTCCAACTTTTTTGCCGGCCGCTTCCAACACATTTTTGATCATGTATGTTGTGGTTGTCTTTCCTTTTGTACCGGTCAGTCCGATCGTAATCAGTTTTTCTGCCGGATAGTCAAACAGCGCTGCTGACATCAGTGCCAGTGCATAGCGGGCAGACTCCACTTTTAACACCGTGATCGTACCCGGGATCTGAGCAGCTTCTTCATCACGCTCCACAACAATGACGCTTGCCCCCTTTCCCACCGCATCCGGAATATATTTATGACCATCCGTCACTGCTCCCACCATGCAGACAAACATGGTTTCTTTTGCAATCTTTCTCGAATCATAGATGATGTCCCTGACCTCTGCATCCATGCTTCCCTGTAAACATTCATATTTTATCTTTTCACAAATCTTACTTAATTTCATTTTTCCTCCGGTTCCGGACAATTTAAAACTGCAAAGATATCATTTTTTAATTTTCATTTCCGGCAATTATTATGATAAATCGTCCTTATTCTTAATGTACAACTTCAAACCATGAAAAGCCGCCGTACATTCTGCACGGCAGCCCCGATATCAAATTTCTGCTGCTGTTCACAAAATTCAGTCTCTGGCGCACAACCTGACAGCAGATGCCAAGTCCCCGCGTGAACAGTAACAATTTCTTTTATTTTTCTAAAATATGTGACGCATCAATCTCCGCTTCAAATACGGTGTGTGATGGTCCCGTCATAAACAGATGGTTCGTTTTTTCATCCCACTCGATCAAAAGCGGTCCGCCGATCTGCTCCACAGTAACTTTGCGGTCTGTTCTTCCAGTTAAAACACCTGCGACAACCGCTGTCGAACAGCCTGTCCCACATCCGATCGTCTCACCGGTTCCACGCTCCCACTCACGGATCTTGATATAATCACGTTTTACAAACTCAGCAAATGTGACGTTCGTCTTGTTTGGAAACAGGGATGTCATATGTTCGATCGTCTTTCCGTAACGCTCCACATCAAGGTCTGCAACAGAATCCACAAACATTGCACAGTGTGGATTACCCCAAGATACTGCTGTAATATGGAATGTTTTATCTAAGACCTCCACCGGCTGTTCCACGAACTGATCTAAATTTGTATTTACAGGAATTACTTTCGTATTCAGTCTCGGCTCCCCGATATCCGCCCGGATATTAGATACTAATCCATCCGTCACAGTCAGGTTCAAATGCTGCATTCCACCAAGTGTTTCGATCACAAGTTCTGTCTTATCCGTCAGTTTATGGTCATAGACATATTTCCCGACAGAACGAAGTGCGTTGCCACACATTTCGCCTTCTGAACCGTCCGGGTTAAACATCCGCATCCGGAAATCTCCCTTATCAGACGGACAGATTAAAACCATACCGTCCGATCCGATTGCAAAATGTCTGTCACTGACAAAACGTGCCAGCTCCGGTAAATTTGTAATATTCTGATGAATGGCATCAATATATACATAATCATTTCCAAATGCCTGCATTTTTGTAAATTTCATGGTAATCCTCATTTCTGCGCCGCGTTTTTACGCATTCATTGCACGGTCAAGATCTGCGATGATATCATCTGCATTCTCAATTCCGACTGACATACGAAGGAAACAATCTGTGATGCCAAGTTTTTCCTTGATATCAAGTGGTGTATCTTCATGTGTCTGCGTGGTCGGATAAGTGATCAGTGTCTCTGTTCCGCCAAGGCTCTCTGCAAACATGATCATATCAACACCCTTTAAGATTTTCTTTACTGTTTCAAAGCTGTCAACGGTAAATGAGATCATTCCGCCAAAACCCGTCGTCTGTTTTTTGGTCACTGCATAATCCTTGTGATCCTCAAATCCCACATAATATACTTTCTGTACTTTCGGCTGTGTTCTGAGCCACTCCGCAACTTTCTTTGCATTTTCATTATGTCTGTCCATACGAACTGCCAGAGTCTTGATTCCTCTTAAGATCAGCCAGCTGTCAAGCGGTGCAAGCTGACTGCCATGGGATTTAATGTGAACATGGATCTTTTCTGCGATCTCCTCGTTATCCTTTACAACTACGATACCGGAAATCGTATCATTGTGTCCTCCTAAATATTTCGTGGAACTGTGTGTTACGATATCTGCTCCAAGCTGTAACGGTTTCTGGAAATACGGTGTCAAAAACGTATTATCTACAACCGTAAGTGCTCCGATACCCTTTGCGATCTCAGAAAGTGCATGGATATCTGCCACTTTCATCATCGGGTTGGTTGGTGTCTCAATGAAGAACATCTTTGTATTCGGGCGGATTGCTGCCTTTACCTCATCAAGTTCCGACATATCCACATAAGTGTGCTCGATTCCGTATTTTCCAAAAACATCGCCGATGATACGGAATGTTCCACCATAAATATCGTCAGATAAGATCACATGATCTCCCGGATTTAACAGGGAAAATACTGCCATATTAGCTGCCTGTCCGCTGGAAAATGCAAATCCTTTGATCCCACCCTCTAAGATTGCCATGGTACGCTCTAATTCCTGTCTGGTCGGATTCTCAAGACGACTGTACGCAAATCCTGTGGATTCCCCAAGTTCCGGATGACGGAAAGTTGCCGTCTGAAAGATCGGCATGCTGACGGCTCCGGTAAGCGGCTCCGTACCAAGTGCTCCGTGTACTGCTTTTGATTCAAAATGTAACTCTTCTTTTGTGCTGTAATCGTTGTAATTGCTGAAATTCTTCATGCCGTTCTCCTTCTTTTCTATCTTATTATTTCAAGTTTATAAAACATTTATTTCCTGTAACTGGTCTCTTTCATATGTTTCTATTATATAAAACACTTTTTAAAATATATACTCGTCCAGTGCTGTGTATATTGCAAATTGTGCTTTTTTATGTTAAGGTTGGATTGATGTCAGGGGAAAAGGTGGATTAAAGTTCCCTGAATGGCAGTTTGTTTTTCCTGACAGCATTTTATTCATCTAATTCGGAAGGAGTGCCTATATGCCGGAATATAAAAAAGTCGGTTATCTGACATCGAGTTTTAAATTATTTCACTTGAAAGATCAGAATAAAAAGGAGTTTTCCTATCACTATCACGATTTTCACAAGATCCTGATCCTGTTGAATGGTGATATCACTTATTGTATTGAGGGACGTTCTTACCAGCTTGCCCCGAATGATATCGTGCTGGTTCACGCGGGGGAGGTGCACCGGCCGATCATCCAGTCGGAGTCTCCTTATGAGCGTATTATCATCTATGTTTCGCCGGACTTTTTGAAAAAATACAAGGAGCCGGACTGTGATCTTTCACATTGTCTGAAACAGGCTGCTGCTGAGCAGTCCCACGTTCTGCGTTTTCACGGCTCGCGTGCTGCAAAGTTAAAGACAGCGATACAGTCACTTGACCATGCTAAAAACGATAAAGATTTTGCAGCTTCCCTGCATCAGGAAATTTTATTTTTGGAATTTATGATACAGTTAAACCGTGCCGCCATGCATGATGGCATTGAATTTATCAATGATTCTGCCTCCGACGAAAAAATTATCGCTGTGTTAAATTATCTTGGCGAACATCTGACGGAAGACATCTCCATTGATACTTTGTCTGCGCATTTTTTCCTAAGCCGCTCTTATCTGATGCACACATTCAAAGAGCAGACCGGCTACACGATCGGCAATTATCTCTCGACCAAAAGACTGCTTCTCGCAAAGGATCTGATTGCGGAAGGGGCACCGATCACCGAGGTCTGCTATGCATGCGGTTTTAAGAATTATTCGACCTTTTCGCGCGCATACAAAAAAAGTTTTGGAGAGGCCCCACGCGAGTCTCTCCAAAACCTGAAATCCTAGCATCTAACTTTTTCTCACACTTATTGTATGAACAACAGCGTTTGCATCTTACTGGCGCTCTGCCATCTCATTCATGAGCGTCGGTATGAACTGTTTCTTTCTTGAAACGATTCCCTCTAATAAAATGCCCTCACTGCGTTCTTCTTTGCGGAACGCAGCTCCTAAAATTTTGCCTGCATTTTCCCCGTCAAAAATAATCTTCGAAGATTCCTCTAAGATATCTGTCAGCATGACATAGACCATATTGATCTTCTTCTCTGCAAGCACCTGTACCATAAACGGACGTATCTGCTCTGCCACTTTGTCTAATTCCTCCCGGCTCATGGCACTGATCTGCGCTACGCCAAAATCACAGTCATCGGTATGGAAAATTTTGAAATCCTGATAAAAAATCTCTTCTGTCGTTTTCCCACTGAAATTACTGCCCGCCTGGAACATATTTTTCGCATAAGTCTCAATATCCACTTCCGCGATCACTGCAAGAGCCTCCGCAACTGATTTATCTAACGGAGTACATGTCGGTGAACGGAACATCAGCGTATCGGAAATAATTGCAGACAATAAAAGACCTGCGATCTGTTTCGGCACATCCACACTCTTTTCCTGATACATCTGATAAATGATCGTAGATGTACATCCAAGCGGCTGGTTTCTAAAATATACCGGTGAAACTGTCTCAAGACTGCCGAGACGATGGTGATCAATGATCTCTAAGATCTCAGCCTCGTCAATCCCGTCTACCGCCTGCGCCTTCTCATTATGATCAACAAGTATCACCTGTTTTTTCTGCATATTCATCAAATTACGGCGTGAAACCATTCCGGCATAATTACCATTTTCATTCAAAATCGGGAAGTCACGATGTCTGATCTTTGACATTGTCTCCCGCACTTCATCGACATAGTCTTCAATTCCGAATGTGATGATATTTTTCTGTGTCATAAACTGTTTGATCGGCATACTCTGATTAATAAGACGTGCCACAGAAAAAGTATCAAACGGTGTCGTAATAATGATGCAGTCATGTTTTTCTGCCAAAGTGCGCACGTCCTCGCCGACTTCGATTCCTCCACCGATGATCAGACAGCTCGCATTTGACTCGATTGCCTGCTTCTGCGCCTCTTCCCGGTCACCTAAGATTACCATATCATCATCCTCGATATAGTCTGCCATATATTCCGGATTTGAAGTAGCTACCACTACCTTTCCCTTTACAAAATAGGCATGTTCATTTCCTACAATAATCGTTCCATCTAATGTTGCGGCAATATTTTTATACTGTGTTCGTGCCTGGGATAACACATGATTATCAAAAACGTCCATGTAAGACGTTGCAATATCCTTCGTAACAATGATTCCTTCGAGTTTTCCAAACTGATTGGTTACCGGAAGTGTTACAACCTCTAATTTTTTCATGGTCTCCCATGCACGTCTTAAGGAAATCTGGCTGCTTACGCCTGCCGTTCTTCTGAAATTGATATCCTTAATCTGTGTTCCCGCATAGGTGACTAACTCCGGCTCCTGTGCTCCAAAATAATCCAGCACATAATGTGTCTCCGCATTTACTGCTCCGGCACGTTTTGCCACATAGGTTTTATCGTTTTCTGTCTGATTTTTTAAATATGCATAAGAGAGAGCTGCACAAATAGAATCCGTATCAGGATTTTTGTGCCCTACAACCCAAACTTTTCTCTTTTCTGCGCTCATGAAATTCCTCTCTTTACCTAAAAATTAGCAGCTATTATATAGATTGCTGCAAAATTCACTTTTCTTATTTTAAAAAAGAAAGAAACAGACGCTGGCAATGCCGGCGTCATGTTGTATACCATTAAAAGTGAAATACTCCCATAGAGTATAAAATAAAAATAATCAATACTACAAAATTTAAGATTGAAAACCAGGACAACAGCTTCACATAACCTTTGACAGAGTCCACACCACCCTCCATCTCATCCATTTTTTCAATTTTAGAATCAAACTCATTGAACAGATCCTGTATGTTACGATAACATTTGACATTTTCCGTGTGTACTTTTTCAGAAAGATCCGTCTTAATAGACTCTAACTGTGACGTTGCATTCTCTAACAGTTCTTTGACCTCCGCAATCTGTCCCTCGCTGAGCTTCTTATTTGCAATCGCCTGTTCCTCTAAGAACTGTTTGTTCGCAGCGATCTGTTCTTCATTTAATTTCCGGTTAGAAGCTGTCTGTTCCTCATTCATCCTGCGATTTAAGGCAATCTGTTCCTCACTGGTCTTTCGGATATCAGCCACCTGTCCGCTAAGACCTGCCTCAATCTCAGCCATTTTCGTCGTCACTTTATCCGCAAGCGCATCTACCTTTCTTCCAAACTCAGTAACGATCTTGTCCGCCTCTTCCTGACGTTCTGTTAAAATATGTTCTAACTCCTGTGCTTTGCCGGCTCTCTCATCCACAAGTGACTGCAGTTCCGCTGCCTTGCTCTCCTTTGCCTCTAAAAGCACCTGAAGCTGTTTTGCTTTCTCGCGAAACTCATCGATCTGATTGATCAGTAAATCTTCATTTTCCACGTCCTTTTGTGTCCTTTCCTGTTCCTGCGTGTGCATCTGTCCACTCTCTTCCGGCTTATTCCGGTTCAAAAGTCGTACATTCTGCGGCACCATCCGCTTTTTCCGGGGTTGAAGCTGTCTGAATACCATCTGCCATAAACCAGCCATCTGTGTTCACTTCTTCCCCCTTTCTGATTTTTCTGCACTACATCCCAGTATACTGACCTGTTGATATTCCATTAAATACCAACAGGTCAGTATACTATGGTTATTCTATCATTATCATTTTTCTTTGTAAACAATAAATTATTTTCCATTATGTTAAACATGTGGACTGTGAAACTTTATATTTTCATTAAGGATCGCATAGATGACAAAGAAGCGATTCCAACTGGAACCGCCTCTGTCAAAAAAGGGATTATTTTTTCTTCAATATGATTTCATTTCACAAATAGTATGTTTTTGATTATCTACATAATTTTTTGAACTCATCAGCTACGAACTGGACTTTTGTTCCAATGACAACCTGAACAGCTGTTTTACTTGGTCTGATAACACCAGCAGCCCCTGCTGATTTGATTTTCTTCTCATCTACTAAAGAACTGTCTTTTACCTCAAGCCGAAGTCTTGTAATACAGTTATCAATACTTTTAATATTTGCTGCACCACCAACACCTTCTAAAATTGTTGCCGCTACAGTTGTGTAATCACTGCTCCCAAGGTCGACATTTTTCTCTGCTTCCACATCATCGTCTTCTCTACCAGGAGTTTTCAGATCAAACTTTGTGATAGCGAAACGGAATACAACATAAAATACAATAAATGCTGCAATACCAAGTGGAATGATCATCCAGGTATTCTTCGCTGCCGGAAGGGTTGCAGAGAAAAGAAGGTCTGTTGCTCCAGCAGAGAAACTAAAACCTGCTCTAAATCCAACTAATACCGTGATCACTGTGAAGATACCATATAATAATGCGTATACAACATAAAGTGCCGGTGCAAGGAACATGAACCCAAACTCAAATGGCTCTGTAACACCACAGACAAATGCACAGACAGCTGCGGAGGCAACCAGACCGATTGCAACTTTCTTCTTATTACTCTTAGCCGTCTGAATCATAGCAAGAGCTGCACCCGGGACACCGAACATCATACATGGGAAGAATCCAGACATATACATACCTAAATCCCATGTTACATCTGCAGACGTCTCGCCTGCCCAGAAATGTTGTAAATCCCCAAGTCCGATTGTATCGAACCAGAATACATTGTTCAGTGCATGATGTAATCCGGTTGGAATCAGCAATCTGTTTAAGAACGCATAAATACCTGCACCAACAGGACCAAATCCAACAATTCCTTCACCGATTGAAACTAATGCTCCAAATAATAAAGGCCAGATGAATAATAAGATTGCGGATACAATGATAGAAACAACACCTGAAACGATTGCTACACAACGCTTACCACTGAAGAATGATAACCAGTCAGGTAATTTTGTACCTTTGAATTTGTTGTAGCATGTTGCACCGATGATACCGGCAAGGATACCGATAAATGGGTTTGCAATCTTACTGAATGCAAGCACTTTTGTCTCATTCTCTGCAATTACCGGCATTAACGTTGTAACAACCCCTGTAGAAAGAAGGTTTGTCATCATTAACCATGATGCCAAAGCTGCAAGAGCTGCTGTACCATCATTATCATCTGCCATACCTACTGCTACGCCGATAGCGAACAGCCAGGACATGTTATCGATCAGTGCTCCACCTGCTTTTACCAGGAAGAATCCCAGTGTCTGAGCAAAGCCAACTACGTCACCACCCTGCATGGTGGACGGACAAAGTAAATAGCCGATACCCATCAGGATACCGCAGATCGGCAGTACTGC
>ERZ827117.1524-NODE-1524-length-16916-cov-18.493446_pt1 | contig 16916 bp, 21 predicted proteins | sample MGYA00519920_ERZ827117 | MGnify/ENA primary metagenome ERZ827117 (study PRJEB31778, sample SAMEA3449260) | human gut metagenome | biome: human gut; feature: human-associated habitat; material: faeces | place: United Kingdom | collected 2010/2012 ...
TACAGGAACAACTTTGAAGATTGTGTGCAAGGATGTGGGTGCTTGTTTGCATCGTTTCTTGTAGTGGTTTATAGCCTTGTCCTTATCTTTGAACGAAACGATAAGCTCACCGTCGCACCAGTATTCGTACTTAACATCCTCATGCGCAGATAGCATAGATGCTCCTTTCGTATTCGAATCAGTACATTCTACAAAATCATAGAAGCCACGCTTGCGCATATTCCGATCACCCCAATCGCCATACCGATAACCGCAAGTTTTAAGTTCCTTTCTGTTCTTGTCACCATTTCACCATCGATCCGTTCAATTCGCGAGTGCAGATCATCGCAAGTCTTTGAAATGGAATCGAACTGTTCTCGACGTGTACCAATTTCATCCTGCAAGTCATCATTCAAATCAAGCATCATGCTGTTGTACTTGTCCTGAATGGAACTCACTGTACCCATCTGTGGCTCGTTCGGTGTCTCAAACTCCATGAACTCTGCAACCATCTTACCCCCAATACGCGAACTGATAACAAACCAACAGGCATCCGATAATGACGATGCCCACACCTGCACGTGCTGCGCGTATGTTCTCGCGCTCACGTCTCCAACACGTGTTGCAATCCGTGTTTGTCAACGAACAATAGACTAGCGCGGTACCGAACAGAATCACGGCTATGCAGACTAGCATTTCTCCCCCGTCACCGTTGAAACGTGCTCGAAGAACTCGTTCACATCACTGTCCATGTCGAACATGATTCCGATCAACGGTTCGCTGGTTTTCGGCTTAACCCTAGTGGTGAACCCGCTCTCCTTCCCGTCCATGTACTCGATAATCTCGAACAGTTCCTTGCTGGCGTACATCAGCAGCCCGTCACCACCAGCTTGCTCTTCCATGAGAAGTTCCAACGGGCAACACTTGTGGAGTATGTACACCTCTCCGTCACGGTAGGAATAGAACAACTTACCCATAGCACAGTCCTTTCAATCGGTTTTGCCTGCAATAGTATAGTATCAAAAACCACTTGCCTTGTCAAGAAGAAAAGCAGCCCTCTTTCGAGGGCTGCAAGCTAGATGCCGTAATACACGCTGTTCACATAGTCCTGCACAGTCTGGTAGTCATAACCAGCAGCCGTAAGGCGGTCGTACCTGTCCTGACCGTTTCCGTAGTTGCCAAGGTACACGTCGTATGCAACGTCGGCAATCCAATCGGAACCAGTTGAACCCCCGCCGATGCCGTAATACACACGGTTCACATAGTCCTGCACGGTCTGATAGTCATAACCAGCAGCTTCAAGATTGTACTGTCGCTCTGGCTGGTTTCCGTACCATCCCTGCAACACACCGTATGCGGCTTCCTCGATGCTGCCAGGAACAGGCGCTTCTGGCGTATCGGGTGCGGAACCCTCGCCATCGTCATAGGTCATAGCAGACGGGTTGTCGAGGTAATACTGAACAAGGTTCTCGAAATCGCCCCAAGTCTTTCCCCATTTTGCGAAGTATGGGATGGGATCAACATGGTCGGTTCCGCCCCAAATATAGCGGGCTTCGTTGTGGGACACCATTCTGTCGATTCCCCAGCCATGCTGATTGAGGTACACGGCGCACCATTGCGCCGCCGTGTCGAACCCAACCTCGAAGTCGTGCTGGTTGGTCGCTTCGCAAATCTCGATGCCGACGCTGTACGAGTTCCCGTTTCCAACATGCCAAGCAATGGAATTATCGCTCATAGTCTGGTAAACGGTGCCGCCTTCAGTCCAGTCGACGACCCAATGAGCCATAGGCGCATCATTGCCCATTCGCTGCCAATACTGAACATGGTTCCAAGCTGTCGCACCCTCGTTAGCAGTGGAATGCACCACAAGGTTCTGCGGTTGGAACCAACCGTGGCCGTCCGCAATGATGTTGTCGTATTCCGTCCATGCGTACGCTGGTGTCGCCGTGATTACCAGCATAGCGATTGCTGCAAGCGCGGTGATTGCACTCACCTTAACGCGCTTCATAAAAGTGCCGACCATTCTAACCCTCCATCTTGTCCACATGGTCATCGAACTTCGTGGTGAGCGCGGTAATGGCAAGCGTGAGGTCTTTCAGCGTGTCGTTCATCTTCACGTAAAGCCACCCCATGAAGCAGCAAGCCACGATAGGGAACCCCACGCTGCCGATAGCCGTAATCACCATATCGAACGTAGTAGTGTCCATTTCAACCTCCTTCCTAAAATCCCAGATAGTCGAAAACGTTGTTGAAGAACTCTCGCGTCTCGATCGTATCGAAGAACACGCTTCCCTGCATATACAGCTTGCGAACGCTTCTCAACACGACGCTAGACTTCTCTATCATAAGCAGGTTAGGCTGCATATCCGATTTTGTCAAGACGTAAACAAGAGCATCCTTCGGGTACCTGCTTGAAACGTAGTAGGCACCTTCCGTGTAGTCCACCCATACGCCAACCGTCCTGTTGTCGAACCGCAACGCGAAGTAGAATCTCGCTTCCTCCGATTTCTTGGCGATGAACTTGTCGTTGTCATCGTAGAACATGTTTCCCACTGCGTAATCGTAATAGGACGTTCCACGTATCATCTGACCGAATCTTGTCGTGTCCACGTGCGCCCTGAATCTTTCGCTCTGCACAATCTCTACACACATGTACCCTTTGTGCGCCATAAGAAAGCGCTTTCCCTTCCTCGGCTTCAACCTCCATCCGATGAAGTACGGGTTGGTGAGTGCCACGGCGTTAGCCATGAACATAACCTTAACCCTGTCCTGAAATCGGTCAACCGTGTTGTAGAAGTCTTGGAACTGCTTCAACTCGTTTTGCAAGTAATGCAGCGAACCCTTGTCAATGATGAACTCGTCAAATCCTATCATATCAACGTCGGGATAGGGTACAGACTTTTTGGTCAGCGCGTTTGCCAACGTGATGAAGAAACATAGCACGCGCCATTTCTCTGGCTTTTCATCACCTATCGCAACCTTTCTGATGTACCCTTTCATTCCCTCAACTTTGAACTCCCACGATGGGAAGCGGTCAACAATATCCTGAAAGAACTCCTGCTTGTCATCGAACTCCGACTTGTATCTGCGCAAGTATATGAACTGCTTACCAGTCTTTATGAAATGCCTGATTCGTTTGTACTTGAAATCATACGTCTTGCCAGTGCCACGCCCGCCGATAACGAAATTGAACATAGCGTTGCGCGTCATAATGTCGTGAGAATCGTAATACATGCTGTCGCTCATAGGTACCGTCTCACCTCCCAATAATACATGTACCGTGGATAGTTCCTAGCATCGGTTGTGGTTTGGTCTGGTCCGTAATCGGGTCCACCATGTCCCCAAAGTTCATTGTTGCCCATGTACAGTTCAACGTGGTCAAATGAGCCGTTCCAACCATTCCACATAATCAGCACCAAATCGGCTGGCTCCATATCCTCTATGGGTAGGTTGTCACCAGAATAGCCGCTTGCTATCTTCGTCCCCTTGCCCGCCATAGCGCCCGTCCACGTGCCAACGTCGATTCCAGCAACCTGCTGGTACGCGAACCACACCGTAGAAGAACAGTCACCATATCCGCTGCTTATGGGGTCAAGCCGTCCAGCACCCTGCGAGTACGCGAACCTGTCAAGCCATGAGCGGTACAATTCGCATATGGCGTTCTGCGCTTCGCTTCCGCTCTCCGAACCGCCGCCCTCGTTGCCGCCGCCAATGTCAGTTCCGTTCGCGTTGTACCCGTTAATCCAAACCTGTCCAGATGCGGGATAGAATATAACGCCTTTTTCGTACTCGTCTCTGCCATATAATATGAGTGTATCGCCATTTTGAATTATGTACCCCAACTTGCTTTCTTCTGTGCTAATCCCAGGGTTGTTGCCCCCCGGCGTGGTGTCAACGTCTCCGCTCTGACCGAAATCAGGCGGGTTGCTCTCACCGTCCCAATCCTTCAATCTCTGGTACACGGTGTTGTAGCGATTCCTGTACTGCCCAAGAACTCCGTGGTTCATGCAAACGGTGTAAATCCTATCGAGGTCGGCGCTGCCGCCCGCCGTAGCTATCACCTGCCCCGCACTTGCTGGTGATTGATGGTACATGCTCATTGCGAAAATCAACGGTTTAGGATAGGACTGACTCATGCCCCAATTTTCAAGCGTTGTGATGTACCCCTCGAAATCCACAATCGCCTGATTCTCTTGAATAACGTGGTTCTCTTTTTCTTGGAAAACAGATATGATGCTGTTCCCCTCGTCCCTGTTAAGGTAACGGCTAGTCCACCACGCACTACCAGCATCATGCGATTCAATATCAGAACGCAACGAAGCAGCCAACTGCCCGTAGGCAGTTGGCATTTCGTTTTTGACACGGTTAAGCAGTGCAGCAGCCCGTGTACCATACCACTGCATCATCCCTATCGTGATAGGGTCGTTGTAGTTCACGGCAGTCCAATTCCAGTTGGATTCTACCTCGCCGATAACGTACATTGCGTAATAGCAAATGGTTCTGGTACTTGGCATCGTTCACTCCTTACCAAGTGCTGTAATCAATCATTACCTGAATCGAGGTAATCTGCGTCCAATCAATACGCGAACTGCCAACGGTGTTATACCCCTCAACTCTAATGTTGCCGTTGGTCTGAACATTGATGTTTCCGATGAACGTCATAGCGTTGCTGCCAGATTTGTATGCTCGGGCACCAGCGAAAATCGTTCGCTCTTGTTTCGGATTGGGAATGCCAAGCGCCGAACAAGTGGCGATGGTGATGTATTCTGGGTTATTTGAACCAGAAAGAGCGAGGTTGAACGTGAACTTTATAATCTTCCACGTGTCGTACACAGCGCATTGCCGCATATTGCCGCTCCACGAACCAGAACTCGGATTCGGCAACTGCACAATCCTAGGATTGAGCCATTGCTTGATTGCGTTCTGCACTCCTGCGGGTGAAGCTGCCGTTCCCGTGTTTGCAGCCGTGGAACCCGCCGTGTCCGTAACCTTCAAATGCCCGAAGTTCGTGGGCGAACCCTGACCGTAGGTGTTGGCGGTGCTTGCGTGGTTGATTGGCGCTTTCTGACTCACGGTTGACTGCAAGCCGTCAATGTCGTTCTGCGCTTCCGTGATGTTGCCCTCTGCAACTCCAACGCGCGTATCAATAGACGCAATATCGGTCTTGTTCTTATTGGCTGTTCCCTCGACTGCGACAACACGTGAAGTCAACGAAGTAACGGTGTCTTGCGTGGTCTCAATTTCGCTCTCATTCGTCTGCGCAAGCGAAAGCGCGTCATTAGCCGTCTTTTGAACGATCGTAATCTCCGTTCCATACTCATCAACCGCGGATTCAAGCCCGGCAATATCCTTCTGCGCTTCGGTCATCTGCGTTTGCAGCGTGAGAACGTTGGCGTTGGCGTTGGTAACGTCATCCGCGCTCTTCTTCATCTGCGTGTCAATCTTTCCCATTGCGGCGTTGTACTGGTCGCGCAGGTTCGGCTTGTCAGCCGAAGCGTACAGGTCAAGATTGTAGTTCGGCGTGTATTCCGTAGCCATCATTCACTCCCTTCTACGATGCGGGCTTGAAGTACACAATGCCCGCTTCGGTCACTTTTGCTTCCGACAACTGCTGCACAGTCAGAGTTGCGTCGTTATCTTGCGGCTTAAACGCACCGCCTTCCAAATTGGCCACCATGCCCGCGAGCTTGGTGATTTCCGCTTCGTTCGCGTTAGCCGTTTCCAACGCGCTGTCTGCGGTGGACTTAGCCGTACCTGCCGCCGACGTTGCGGATGCAGCTTCGTCGGAATTGGTTTTCATCTGCGTGTCGATTTTCTCCATCGCCTGATTGTACGCGCCCGTGAGATCTGGCGCGTCCGTGTCGGCGTAAGTCGGCAACTGGTAGTTAGTCGTTGGCGTTCCTGCCATCATTCACTCCCTTCTACGAAGTACCCGTCCCGCACCTCACCGTTAGCGAGAATCGAGCAGGTCAGCTTCCCATCGAGCGGCGGTGCGCCGTCGTATGTGATGCCCTCTGGCACGAAATCGTTCCCCATGAGGTACCCGCTGAAAACCGCCAATCCGCGAACGTTCAACCCGCATTCCGCAAGCTGGTCAACGGTCAAGTCAAGCTGCGCGAGCGTGTCAACGGTGATTGCATGTACCGTAACGTCGTTGAAGAAATCTCGCATTGCGCGAACGTTGCCCGTGTACCTGCCAACCGTGACGTTCCAGATAAGCAAGCCAACCTGCGAACCTGCAATCAGGTCGCGCAACTCCTTGTCCAGCTTGGCAATCTCCGAATCCGTGTACCCTTCAAGCTGTTCAGTCTGCGCTACCTGCTCCGCATGAATCTGGCTCTTGAAGTCATCGAACTCAACCGTGGTCACAAAATCGCTGTCGATGTTGGCAATCTTGCCGAACAGACAAGCAATCTGCTGCTCCACGGATAGCGATTCGTCGTACACTAGCGGGGTTGTAATCTGGTTGCACGTTCGCCCGCCGCCAAGAAACGGATAGTAGATTCCCATAAATCTCACCTCCCTAAAGCGCGTTCCAATAATCAGTGTATATACCCATGAAAAGCTCGTTCAAATCGCCTATAACCATCATGTCGATGTTCAGGAACGTCTCACGGAACTGCATGAGGGCTTGTGCCTTGGTGATACCCGATATGCCGCTCACGTGCGTGACGTAATCCTCCAACGTCTTTGAACTCGCCTTCGTGGTGTCGCTTGCTTCGCTTTCCGCATTGCTGTCCTGCTCACTCGTTCCCTTCGCAGTCGTGTTGCTCGTGCTGTCAGTGAGGTTGGTCGCGTAGTCCTCGTTCCCAGAAAGCTGCATCTGCGGTGTCGTGCTTACCACGGTTCGCGCCGTGCTGTCGGTGTCGTTCACCGTCTCGCTCGTTGCCTTGGTAGCCGTGTTCTCGGTACGCGAATAGTCCCTAGACTGGTCAGACGTTCCGCTCGTGCTTCCCTCCGTGCGCATGTCATAGTTGCTGAACGGGTCGAAATCCTGCAACGCGCTCTTGTACAGTTGATTGTAGAACGGCATGATCTCGTTCATCTTGCGGTTCAGAAAACGCCTGAAAAGCGCGGGAGTCTCCTGCCCAATCTCTCGAAAGAAGAAATGCTCAACAATCTTCGCGTTCAGCGGCGCACGGTATTCTTCATCGAAAATGGGGTATTTGTCAAGCCCCAAATCGAATCCGTTTTCGACAAGCGAACCCAACTCCACCGTGAAGATTGCCCCACGATGATAGGGAACGCCGCACTCTCCGTCCTCGTACAAACTCATAACCCAGCACCTCCATCCGTCTGAACCTCGGGGTCAGCCATGAGAAGCACGTTCATGTTCTGGCTAGAAACGTCCTTGTTCATGTCGCACCAAACCTCAAGCCCATACTTGCGGTTAATCTGCCTGCACGCTTCGCGTCTGCAATTCAGGCGAATAAGGCGGTTCGCTTCAATCTGACCGTTGTTCGCTTCAACCTCGGCGCTCTGAACTCGCTCCGCTTTGCTGATGTTCGTGTTCTCGATGCCGAAGTACGTCATAATCTCTGCCCAAACCGTCTGCTTTGCTTTGAGCAGTTCGGGCGTGATGAACGGCGCACCAGAACTAAGGTAGGTAATCTGCGACGGGTCGAACATTCCGTCAGCGCCCACGATGATAGGCTCGTTGCCCACATACTGCTTCATAAGGTTCTGAATGGTCAACCGCTGCGATTCAGGGACAACCGCGAATATCGGCATCTTCTGGCTCATAAGGTTCACGTCCACGGTTCTGTCAATGTCCGCAAGCCTACGCGCGTAGATTCGCATTGCGTTAATGTCTGGTCTGCGAAGATAGTTGTTCCAGATGGGTACACATTCGGTAGACTTCAACCGACGATGAAAGCCGTTAGTGCCGTATGCGATATACGCAAGCGGATTCTGGTACATGTTAATCTGCCCAGACGGTGCGCCCATCGTAGAGAAATAAGCATCGTACTCGTCATCCCAGAAAAACACGCTCATTCCGCGATTGAAAAGTGTCAGTTCGAGAAAGCGCTGGTCAATCTCCGTCGGCAATCCCTCCCAACGGTATATCGCGCAAGCCATCTGCTCCAACATTTCATAGTACATGCGGTACTGCAAGTTGTTCATTTCAGCAGACTGCCACGTGTTGCGCTTGCCCTTGCGATTCCTTCCCATCAGTAACGCACCCCCTTCACAGGCTCGTTGTCGGCTAGGTCAATCTTGTACATTTTATCAGGGTCGCTCCAAACTGTCACGCCCTTTTCAAAAATGCCCCTGATGCTCTCCTTGAACAGTTCGGGAACCTCGCTTGTCGAAAGCGAAACGCTCTGCATCTTCCAATACGTGAAGTTCTCCATGCACTTCAAGTCGGCGGGCGGCACAATCCAACGGTTCACGTAGTAGCCGTAGCGCAGCCAGAAATCGCCAACCTGACGCAGGAAGTTCAGCTTCAACCTCTTGAACTTCAACCGCACGCCCATGTACCCCTTGCAGAAGTTGAACGCATCGCCGCCGTTCTGTCCCGAAGTGGACGGCTGCGTGAGCCGCGCATCCTGAACCTTTGCCTGAATGCCCTGAATAGCCGTCTCGTAGTCCCCGTTCGCGGCGTACACGGCATAGTCATAGTTCGTGTCCCTCATGTACCCCTGCAAGCCGATGTTGTTCTGCGTGGTCGCGGTAGCCGCGCCAACCTGCGTCGCGGTAGTCCTGTTAATCCAGTCGGCGTTCAGCGCGGTGTTCGCACCAGCGAGCGCCATGTTGGCAACGTCCGCGGCGGCACCGCCGAAGTTGCCAGATGCAAGGCTGCCAACAGCGCCAACGCCAGACGAAATCATGGACGAAGCGCCGTTCCACAGGTTCTTCTCCTGCGATATTCCGCTCAATGCCCAGTTCGCCTGATTGGCTACCTGCTGGTTCGCCCATGCGTTCTGCATGTTCGCCCCGCTCTGGTTGAACGAAAGCTGCGCTGCCGTAAGCGACTTCTGCTGTGACCAATCTGCTGCGGCGAACTGGTACGCAAGCCTGTTTCGGTTCGATGCCATATAATATATGTACTGATTGTTCACAAGCGAGAACTGCGGAAAGTTGCTGAACTGAATGGCTATGTCCAAACCCTCTTGGTTGGACTCCGAATGCGGGAACGATTCGCCGCTAGGAAGATAGTAGTCAGCATCAACGCTGCCGCCAACCCCGTTGGCTGTGTTGTACCCCGTCACATACGAATAGCCTCGAATGTCGGGCGGTGCCACAACCGTCTCCGTGACAATAAGTATGCTGTCCTGACCTTGGTACGAGTTAATCTGCAAGCATTCGGGCTTCAGCACAATCTCGCCGCCGTTGTACGCCGTCATTTCAATAACGCAGTACGGTGACGTGTAGAACTTCAAAAGGTTCTTGTACCGCTCGGGAATATGGAACATGTCCATAACGTGCATCAGGTGCAACGATGTGATGTTCTCGGCTGGTGTTTCTGGCATACGAAGCATAGGGATTCCCGCAACGGTTGTTTCCGTGGCGTTCTGAACGAAACGTGCAGGAACCACCGTAACCATGCTGATGCACTGCGAAACCCACGGCGCATCTTGCAGCTTCTTCATCAACTCCAAGAAGTTCCCGCTGTTGCAAGCGTACACCGCCGAACCAGACGGCATACCGTCGTTGACGGAACCAGTAGCCGTTTTGAGCGTCGGGTTTGACACGCTGCCGAACCCAGCAGTTAAATCAGCGGTACACATGATAACGATGTACGGCGGTTCATTGAGAAAGTTGTCGATTGCGAGGTCTGTAATCTCGTACTCGTCACCTATGTTCAAACCCTCCGCATCTGTCATGTACTCCGAAAGGTTGTAGATGGTGCTGTTCTCGTTGGCGATTCCGATGTGACCCTTGTTCACGTAGCAAAGGTCGAAGCTGATTCTGTCGTAGTATGTCATCCACACGTCAAGCTGCACATTCACCTGCGTGGTGTTCGGCGCTATGTACTTCGCGTCGTTCACGAAGTAGTAGAAAACGTCTGGCTGTCTGCCGCCAGACGGAGGTACGGGTTGCAGCGGGTTCTTCACAACCATGTAGTTGCAACGTGTAACCATGTCAAAGGGCGCGTTCACGCGGATAGGCTCGCCGTATCGAAGATATACAAGCCCGTTCAGCGTGAACGCATACCCGTCAACGGAGCGGGACGCGAAATAAGCGTCCCGCTCCTTGTCGGAATCAAAGCGCACCACGTCACGGTACGAAGAATCCCACGGCACGTTGCACATGAGAATAGACGTGTTCGGTGTCCATACCGAATAGTTAAACCTATTCTCATACTCATAGATGTTCTCTGGCAACCCAGGGAAATCTTGTGCCATGTCATACTCCTTAACCTGCGGGCGTGTACGCCTTGTCAATGCCGATAATCAAATCCTTGTGCTGGTACACCTGCTCGCCCATCGCAACCGTCGGGTCGATATAGGTGCTGGTCGCGGTAACAGTCACGTTCTCCGCAACTTCATCCTCGGCTACGTGCAGCACGCCCTCGGCATCCACGAACGTGCCCAGCTTCAACCGAACGCCGCCGCTCTCAACACCCGTGTTGTTCGCGGTGATTGCGAACGTGCAGCCCTGCGGAACCGTGTATCCCTCCGTCTCGGGCGTTACGGTGCCCTGAACAGTGGCGATAAGGCGCGTCTTTCCACCGCGCTCTGCGTAAGTGGGTTTCACTCCGTCAACCTCCGCATAATCAAGCGTAACACCAGTTGCCTTAATGGCGGGAACAGTCACGCTGGTGCCATCTTCCGTGGTGAACATGACTGCGTTCACGAAACGGGACACGGAATAGATGCCGTGGTGATGCAGCCAGTAGTTCCACGAAATCGCCTTGGGATTGCGGATGCTCTCGAAGTCGATAAGCGTGTCCGCACACATGAAGAAATCGCGGTCGCACAGAATGGCTTGGCAACCGTCGATGCCGAAATCGTCAATCTCGATAACGCGCATCTTGAAGTCGGCTGCGGATGCGTTGAACGCGAACGCGATAACGTTAACGTCGAGCATAGCCACGAACTCGGGAGTTGCGAACAGAACAAGGTCGTTGTTGTTCGTGAACGTCGGCGCACCTGCGGCGTTGTACTGTCCAGAAAGAAAGCGCATCTTGCCCGCCATCGAGCGCACGGCTTCCGTAATCGCCATAGCATCGTCCTGCTTCTCCGCACGGGTGGACGCAGCCGAAGCATCGGGAACGTTCACCTTGTAGAAGCCGTCGATTCGCGCGTACTCTGCGAAAAGGTTGCGCATGATAAGGTACTCGTCCCAGTAGTCGGACGTGTACGGCGTTTCCATGATGCGCCCCACGAGGTCTTGCAGCCCGTAGTCGTTCAGGAACGCACGACGCAGAAGCATGTCGTTGATGGTCAACTCGTAGTAGTCCTGACGGTTGATGCTGTGAAAGTTGCTCATAACGTCGGGCGCGTGGCAAGCGAACACGTCATCATAGCACTTGTTCGGGTCGTAGCGCTTAGCCTGAATCAGCGTGGTGGCAAGTTCCTCGATAGTCTCGCCGTACTGCATCATGCCGCGCTTGAACTGCGCGAGCGGGTTAGTCCAAACCTTGCTCTTGATGACGACGTCTCCGATGCGGTTCACAAGCGCGTCGATGAACTCGTTCATCATCGGGCGGTATTCGAGCAGGTTGTTCACCGTCTCGGTAATGTCACCCTGCGTCGCAGCAGGAATGCGCTGCTGGTACGCGAACGAAGCATCGGTGCGAATCGCGTTCAAAATCTGCGCGTTCGTCGCGTTCAGCGTCTTGATAGTCTTAGTTGCCATTGTTGCTGTCCTCCTTGTCATCGGTGAAAAGGTTGTCGATGTGGTACACGGTGCCGTCATCGTCCACGTCCTCAACGACAACACCGTCACCGTCGTTGTCCCCGCTGTTGTCGGCGGGAATCTGCATCAGCAGGTCATAGTTGCGAGCCTTCAAACTCTGAATGTCAGCCTTCATGGCTTCCTCGTTCGACGCATACTCTCTCATGCGGGCTTCCGCAGAACTTCGGTACTCGTCGGCATCCGCTCCCCGCTTAGCCATGTCCGTGAGGAACGTCTCTGCGGTCGCGTACTCGCCATCCTCCATCCTCTCACGGAGCCAAGCGAGCAAATCCTCTAGGTTCATGTTCTTCTCCTTCCAACAAAATAGCCCCCGCCATCTGGTTGTGACCGTGGCGAGGGCTGACTGTGCTGGTGATATTGCCATTCCCGAAACGCCGCCGCTGCTAATGCGGCTCGCACTCGTGCGGGCGGTATCACCCGTAGCAACCCCGCATCGGTCATCGTCCAGACGGATTGGGTATCACCATAGCCAACATAACCCACTTCGCAAGCACTGTCAAGCACTCGCGTTCATTTTCACCAGATCAATCGAATCGGAGTAGGCGTTCAAAAACTGCGAGATTGCGACGCGCACCAGATACGATATGGGCAGGTTCTCCCTCTCGCCAATCTCCTTCAACTGCTCGTACATGGATTCGTCAATCCTGAAACTGCGCTCAATCATTGCTGTACCTCCTATCAGGTGAGCGTGAACGTTATGGGTTCGAGCACTATACCACCCCTAACGTGCCTTGGCTTCAACTTCCCGTGAAGCTGCAAGCCCCTCTTGAAACTGTCGAACGTCACCATGCGCTTCAACTCCTCTGGCATACCAGCGCACTTAACGTCATCGAACGGCTGAACGTCAACCATCCTGTATTCGCCATCAACCATCTTGCCAACCTGATAGATTCTCTCCATGTACGTCTTAGCCCTGATATATTTAGCCATGCTGAAATTGCTCTCATGCTTCCACGCGCCCAAACGTGTAGGATGCACCTCCAAACCCTCGGGAATGTCTGTGCCGCAAATGTGTATGCTGTCCGTGTCACAGTACATGAACCTATCGTATACGCTTTGCGCTGCATTGATGGTCTTGTACCTAGCCCATGCGGTAATGAAGCAACCCATAGGCGTGTACACGGGGTCGCGCGTCTCTTTCTCTCCCAATCTGTACCCAACTGAACCGTCCTCTTTCAAGTAAGGCAGTTTCGGCGTAACGTCGGGGTTCGTGGCGAACTTTCCATAAAGTGAGTTCAACATGAGCTTCGCAAGCTGTCGCAAACCGCCCGTGGTAGTCTCTTTAATGTGCATCCAATAGTCTATGTAATCTTTGAACAGTCCAGTGGCTTGCTCGAACATGTACCCGCCGTTGTACGAAAACACCGTCACGTCGTACTGCTGCATGAGTATTTCCAAGTCTATGTTGGTCAAAGCCAACTCAACTGTTCCCTCCGTGTCATGGATGTACTCCGTTTCGGAGTAGAACGGATTGTTCTTAATCTGCAACGTGGGTAGGTGGTCGGGCTTCAACTTGCAATGGCAGGTGAGGAATTGGATGTACAGGGGATATTGGGGGTTGTCCTTGTACTCTCCGTGAAAAAATATCGGCTGTCCGATTGGCAAAGGTCTGTTGTACATAACGTCAGGGTACAGCGAGTTAACGTCAAACGCAGCCCCGTAGCCCTGCAACCTGTCCTCGTGTTCCTCGTCAGCTTGAAACCTAGGGTTCGCGTATGTGTAGCCGCCGCGATACGCCTTGCGTATCATCGCGTCCATTTCCAGATGAATCTTAGGGAACCAGTCATCCCACTTCGAGCCTATTATGTCCTTGTACCCGTTGAGCGCGTCGCTTCCGATGGTGAGCCTGTCAAGCCCCTTGCCGAACTGCTGATGCAGCGCCCTAGCGACAATCTGAACGTCGTTCCTGATGTAGTCTCGTTCCTGCGGTGTCAACTCGTGACCTATGGGGCGGTACTCCGTATAGTCAATCTCCAACTTGGATATGGGGAGGTCGAAAGCCTTTGCAATCTGCGATACCTTCATGGGGAGTTTCTTCAAGCTGTCTTTGAATGTGCAGGTTAGCGCTTTCTTCTTGCCCTTCTTCTCAAAGCACACCTTCATCTGATAGAACTTTCCCATGTTTGATATGAGCGTTTTGAAAGTCTTTGTCCTCGCCTTTTCGCTGTACTCAAATCCGTTGGTCAGCAGGTACCATATAATGAACTCACAATCGAAAGCAGCATTGTGGAAATAATATGTACCGCCGTGAACCTTGCAGAAATCAAGAAACGTGGCAATGTCCGTGCCATAGCTTAGTGCGTCGGGGTTGTCAATCTCGCACACGCACCACGCCCAAACGCGGCAATCATTTATATCTGTGGTTGTCTCGAAGTCTGCGGCGTACTCCATAGCTACCTACGTTTTTTGCTTTTATGATTGCGTTTTCCGGTCTGCTTCTTGGGGTACTGGTTCTGAACCTGTTGAATGGTCAGTATCATATGCTCTTTCTGCGCTTCATCGTCCATAGCGTCAGCCTGTGCGCCCATAACGTTATCGCGGTCGGTGTTTATGTACCTGTAATAAAGGGGGACGAAGTTTGTGAAGTTCTGCAACGCAAACAGTTGTTCGTTGCTCAACTTCCTAATCATGTTGGGTATTCGCGGGTCGTTGAACGTCGCGGCGTGTTCCAAAAGGTTCTTGCGAAGCTGCGTTATCCGCTTGCGCTGGTACGTCGGGGATAGTTCGCGCTTCAAAATCTGCGCTCGCTTCTGCAAATCCGCTTCGCTGCGTATCTGTTCGGGGAGTAGTTGGCGCTGATAGTCTATGTTGCCGAACGGCAAGCCCTTAACATGAGCCATAGCCGAACGCATCCCCAATGTTGTATCGCTCTCGCCGTAGGCGGTCAGGAACGGATGCGCGGCGAACTTCTGCCAATATCTGTTATGTTCCCTGTTCCATTGCCTTTCAAGCCGTTTGTAATCCCTATAAGCCGTGTACGGTATCGGGGTACCGTCGCGCCCCGCGACGAAACGGGTCGAACGTGATATGAACTTTTCCAACTGGTTGGCGTATGAGTTTAGCGCCCTCGTGTTCGATGGGTCTACCGTCCTGAACGGCTCTACGCTGCCCGTCCTTACGCCCTTGTTCTGCAATCTCTTGATTTTGCGCCGCGCCCTCCGTTCTGCATCCGCAACACGGGCGCGGGCGTTCTCGTTAGCCTTGGTCATCGGCTCACCTCCTTAACAGAAAGGGCGGGCATTTCGCCCGCCCTCGCGTTCCGCTCTGCTTCGGGGTGTTTACTTGTGGCGCTGCAAGCTGGTGAACTTGTACCCGTTGCGCCCCTGCTTCTTCACAACGTCGAACTTGATCGCGGGATTCCACGGCGGGCAACCTACGATGCTGAAAAGGTTCTTCATCGAGGTTTCAACGCCCGTGCTGGTGCAACCGTAGGCATCGCCCTTCGGGGTGATAAGCACGATTCGGTTGCGCAAAATGACCTCGCCCGTCGCATTGTCGGTCATTTCCACGGGCTGAATAATGACGTTCTCAACCTCAACGACCTTTCCCACCATGTCATCGAGGGAGAGGGAGTTAGAAACAGCCTCGTAAATGTCCAGCCTGTCCTCTTGCGTCTCCGCATGGATCGAGCAGTACATGCCCTTAACCATGTCGGGCGCGTCGTTCGTGATGGTCGTAAGTTCGGTGTTCTCCATGTCTTTTCCTTTCGTTCATGGGCGGCGTTTTCGCCGCCCGCTCTACCGTGTTAGTCCTCGTCCGCTTCTGTCGCGTCGCAAAGGGTGCCGTACTTCTTGAAGTCCTCAAAAGTCATCTTGTAAAGCTGCTCATGCTCCACAACCTCAACGGCTGCAAAACTAGGCTCCTCCTTTCGAATAATCGCTTGGGCGGTGTTCAGTCCGCATTTCTTCCCAAGCTGATAGGCAACCTGCACGGGCTGACCGTCCTTGATAACGTACCCGCGCACCTCCGTGCTTGTGAACTTCTTCTGAATTGTGTTGCGTGCCATTTTTCTGTCCTTTCTGTCGTGTACCTTAATGGCAATTCTTATATTACTTTCGGTGAAGCGGCTTGTCAAGTATTAAAACCAACTTGCAAGCCGCTTCAAAAAATCACCACAACTAATAATCCCATACGCGCCCTCCCTCCACGATTCCAGCGCTAAATGCGTACTCTTTTTCAGTGTTGTAAACACCCTCGCGGGCAATAGCACGCATACGCGCCGCGTCGTAATCGTTTACGAAGCTGCAATAATCCTGTACGAAAGCATGAACATGTTTCCACGTGGTCACGCTGTAATCATAGCGAGGAAGCAAATAGACGCGCATTTTACAATAAATAGCAACACGGCTAGAATAGCTGTGAAGAACCAACGCGTTTTCAAGGTTCAAAACCTCGCCGTTTGCAAGTTCAATAGTAATGGCCGGCTCTTCGGTTACGCACGCGATCATGTTGCGGAGTTTCATTTTCGTTCCTTTCTGTTGTATTCTAGCGCCTTCCCTTCGGCGCAATTACAATATACGCCACTATGTACCGTTTACAATAGCTGTTTATGGTCTCCATATTTCCTACATAAAGTCGCATAATCCACTTGAAAATATGTACTTGACAACTGTACACGATTGCTATATTATAATAGTACACCAACCGAAAGGAGTAACAATGTACAGCACCAGCGAACAAGTATACACAGCGGCTAGCAATCTCACGGACAATATAGGCGGCTTCTTTAGCGAACTGCTGCGGCTGCTGTTCGCGCTGATTGATACGCTTATAGACTGCGCTATGTATGTATTTGACTGCGTTACAAGCAACCCTATACTATTGCTTGCGTTTGTAGTGTGCTTTATGTACTATGTACGCCGCAAGTATTATGTGCATAGTGTGAAGCCTAAGCGTGTACGTAAGCAATAACATAATATGTACTTGCATATGCTCACCACGTATGCTATAATGTAGTCATAAAGAAAGGAGATATACATATGAATGATGTTGTTCTTGTCCCTCATGTACTCCCTAGCCCGTACAAGACTGCGGCGCTGGGGAGGTACATGGGAAACGGGGGGCCAGAGTGT
>ERZ827117.1541-NODE-1541-length-16698-cov-3.119450_pt1 | contig 16698 bp, 15 predicted proteins | sample MGYA00519920_ERZ827117 | MGnify/ENA primary metagenome ERZ827117 (study PRJEB31778, sample SAMEA3449260) | human gut metagenome | biome: human gut; feature: human-associated habitat; material: faeces | place: United Kingdom | collected 2010/2012 ...
CCGCGGGTGATCTGGCCATAATACCAGCCCTCCAGCGCGGCCAGGCTGTCGCTCAGTGCGTCCATGCTCGAAAGCAGGCCGCGGCGGCAGTCGTCGATTTCTTCCTGGGTGATGGGGCCGTTTTTCAGCCCTTCCAACTCGGCCAGGATGGCGGCTTCGGCCTGCTGCTCCTTGCCAGGCTCGACGCCGGAGTCGATCATCATAACGCCGGTGGAGCGCTGCGCGGCGGAACCGCAGTAGTAGCAAAGAGATTGCTTCTCGCGCACATTGCGGAACAGGCGGCTGGTGGCGGAACCGCCCAGCACGCTCATCGCCACGCGCAGGATGCTGACGCTCGGCGGGTCGGACTCGCCGCCGGTGGTGAACAGCATACACAGCTTGGCCTGGGTCAAACCGGGGACTTCCTCTTTAAAATGGCGCAGCGGCGTGCGCGGCATGGCCATGGGCAGCGCAAAGGGCTGCGGGTCGCGGCGGATGCCCTCGAGCTTGCGCAGCAGCAGATCGGCCACGCGGGCTTCGTCCACGCCCTGCACCATCACGTCAATGGACGCGGTGGAGAGGATGCGGTCATACTCGGCTTTCAGGCTGGCGGGGGTGACGTTGACCAGCTCGGCCGGATAGCCGCCCAGTTCGATGCCCGCCGGGGAATCGCCAAAGAATTTGCGGCGGGCCTGGCGCACGCAGTAGAGCCGCTTGGAGTTGAACTCCGCTTCCAGGCGGCGGGCCTGGGTCTCGGTCTCGATGCGCACGGCCTCGGGGTCGAACCGGCCGTCGATGAGATAGGGGTCAAAGATCGTGCCAAAGACGATATCGGCGTAGGCGTCGGTCAGGTTTTCCCCGGCCAGGGCGTAGGCGTCCTTGATGCCGCAGATATCGGCGGAGAGCACGCGGTCCGGCCCGGCACTGGAAAGATCAACGCCAAGGTCGGCACCGTACAGCTCCGCCAAACGGCGGGAAAGGGCGGTCATATCGGGGCAGGCCGCATAGCCGCGCTCCAGCACCAGGGCCAGCACGGCAGCATCGGTCGCAGTCTCACGCTGCGCGGGGAAGCGCAGATGGATCGTGATGCGGCAGCGGTTGAATTTAGCGGCGCTCATCGAGGTAATGAACACGCCGGGAGCAAGTTGTTTACGTTCCAAGTCCTTTTTCCTTTCAAACAGCAAATAGATATTTGTATTATACCGCTTTAGGCAATAAAAGTAAATAAAAAACTTGCAGTGGGGTATGCCGAGCGGTTATAATGTAGGCGGTAAGTCATCCGGGAAACGCTTTGCAGGGGCGAACAATGTTCGCCCGCCAATTTCATATTGCCAGCCTTTCCCGGTAAAGCCATGCATATGCAAAATTGCTGCGGGCGCACACTGTGCGCCCCTACACAATTTGTAAACAGGCTAACAGGAGGATATATATGGAACGTTTTGCCGTAAAGGGCATTTTTGTGGATACCCCTGCCCCGAGCACACTGCGGGTGCGGGACGGGTATATGCTGTGTGAGGATGGCCGCTGCGGGGCGTTTACGGAATCTGTCCCCGCCGGTGTGCCGGTATACGACCACAGCGGGCAGATCATCACGCCGGGCCTGGTGGATCTGCATCTGCACGCGCCGCAGTACAGCTATTGCGGCACGGCCATGGACCTGGAGCTGCTGGACTGGCTGCAGCAGTACACCTACCCCGAGGAAGCACATTACGCCGATGCCGACTACGCCCGTGCGGGCTATGGCTATTTTGTGCGTGATTTGCAGCACAGCGCCACGACGCGCGCCTGCATCTTTGGCACACTGCACACCGACGCCACGCTGGAGTTGATGCACCAGCTGCAGGCCGCCGGGCTTTCAGCCTTTGTAGGCAAGCTGGGCATGGACCGCAACAGCCCGGATTTTTACCGTGAGCCGTCCCCTGCCGCCGGGCTGGCGGAGACGCGCCGCTGGCTGGACACCTGCGCCGAGGAGCAGATGCTGCACGACGGCCCGGTGCGCCCAATGATCACCCCGCGCTTTACCCCCAGTGCCAGCGACGAATACATGAAGGGCCTGGGCGAGCTGGCCGCCGAGTACAAAGTACCCGCGCAGAGCCATCTTTCCGAGAACCCGAGCGAAATTGCCTGGGTGGCCGAGCTGTGCCCCGGCACGAAGTACTACGGCGAAAGCTACAGCCGCTACGGCCTGTTTGGCGGCGATGTGCCTACCGTGATGGCGCACTGCATCTACAGCGGCGAGGAAGAGTGTGCCGCGATGAAAGCCAACCGCGTGATGATCGCGCACTGCCCCACCAGCAACGAGAACGTCATTGCCGGCATCGCCCCGGCGGCAAAGTATCTGCGCGGCGGCTGGCGCATCGGCCTGGGCAGCGACGTGGCAGGCGGCCACACGCTGGACCTGTTTGCCGTGATGGCCGCCGCCGTGCAGGTAAGCAAGCTGCGCTGGCGCTATGTGGACCAGAGCGAAGCCCCGCTGACAATGACCGAAGCGCTGTATCTGGCAACCGTCGGCGGCGGCGCGTTCTGGCAGGATTTTGGCGAGCAGGTCGGTTTATTTGAGCCGGGCTACGCCTTTGACGCGCTGGTTTTGGATGACCGTGCGCTGCACAACCTGCGCAGCTTTACCCCTGCCGAGCGGTTGGAGCGGTACGCGTACCTGGGCAAAGGGGCGTTAAGCGCCAAGTTTGCCCAAGGGAAAAAGCTGTTTTAATTTAAAATATTATAATAACACAAACGCCCCCATGCACCGCACTGTGCATGGGGGCTTACCCTATCCCTCTATAATTGCTTGAATTTGCTTGCTTTAGTTGATGAACGCATCGTGGATGGCTGCGACGGCCTTGTCGGCATCCTGCTCATCAATGATGACGCTGATCTTGATCTCACTGGTGGAGATCATCTTGATGTTGATGTTCTGGTTGAACAGAGCTTCAAACATCGTGGATGCCACGCCGGAGTGGCTCTGCATACCGGCACCGACGATAGAGACCTTGGCGCAGCCCTTGTCGACGGTGATGTCACCGCCGCCGATGCGGGAGGTGGCGTTCTTCAGGGCGGAGACAGCGCTCTCAGCATCTCCCAGGGGCACGGTGAAGCTCATATCCTTGCGGCCGTCGCGGCCGGTGGTCTGCAAAATGATGTCAACATTGATGTTCTTCTGGGCCAGCAGGCTGAAGATCTTGAAGGACATACCCGGCACATCGGGAACATCCTTGACGGTCAGAACGGCGACGTCGGTGTCCTTCGCCACGCCTTTAATGAGCATACCTTCCACTTTGGTTTCCTCCTTAACAACGGTGCCGGGCACCGGGTTGATGCTGGAAATAACCTCCAGCTCGACATTGTACTTTTTGGCCAGCTCAACGCTGCGGTTGTTCAGCACCTGCGCGCCCAGGGACGCCAGCTCGAGCATTTCGTCAAAGGTGATTTCCTTCAGCTTGGTAGCCTTGGGGATCTTGCGCGGGTCGGCGGTGTAAACACCTTCGACGTCGGTAAAGATCTGGCAGCGGTCTGCATGCAGGGCAGCCGCCAACGCCACAGCGGACGTATCGCTGCCGCCGCGGCCCAGGGTGGTGATATCGTCCGAACGGTTCAGGCCCTGGAAGCCTGCCACGACGACCACGCGGTTGCGGGCCAGCTCGCTCTCGACACGCTCGGTGTCCAGGCGCTTGATGCGGGCCTTGGAGTAGGCGCGGTCGGTGTTGAAACCGGCCTGCCAGCCCGTCAGGCTGATGGCGGAAACGCCCAGCTCCTGCAAGGCCATCGTCAGCAGGGAGATGGAGATCTCCTCACCGGCAGCCAGCAGCATATCCATCTCACGATGCGACGGGTCCGAGGTGATCTCGGCTGCTTTGGCGATGAGGTCGTCGGTCGTATCGCCCTGGGCGGAAACGACCACGACAACATCGTTGCCGGCGTTGCGCGTATTCATGACAATGCGCGCCACGTTGAAGATGCGGTCACGGTCTTTTACCGATGAGCCGCCGAATTTTTGCACGATCAATCCCATAGGATACCTGTTCCTCCTCTATAGCGGCGTCAGCTTACCACTGCGCCGACGTTATCGGCCAGCAGCCGATGAACGGTAAAATGATGCAGCGGGCCATCCGCTGCCAGTGCCGCCGCGGCACGGTCAAAGAACTCCTGGTCATCTTTATGCACAACGGCCATGATGGTAGGCCCGGCGCCGGAAATATAGACAGCCAGCGCACCAAGATCCTGGGCCAGTTCAAACACTTCATCGCCGCCGGTGATAAGCGGCAGGCGGTACTGCTGGTGCAGCACATCCTTGGTAGCCACGCCCAGCAGCGCGTAGTTGCCATCGCAGAAGGCGGCAGTAGCAAGCGCAGCGCGGGACAGGTTGTAGACGGCGTCCTTATGGCTCACCATGGCAGGCAGGGCCGCACGGGCCTTGGCCGTCAGCAGACGGAAGTCCGGCACGAATGCGGCAAACGCCAGTTCGGTGTCGATCTCTTTTTTAACGCTGTAGACCTGGCCTTCGTCGATGACGCTGGTGACGAAGCCGCCCAGCATGGCGGGGGCCACGTTATCGGGGTGGCCCTCGATCGAAGTTGCCAGCGTCAGCATCTGGCGGCGGGTCAGCTTATTGCCCAGCAGGGCGTTGGCCCCCAGGATACCGGCCACGATGCAGGCCGAGCTGGAGCCCAGGCCGCGCGCCATTGGAATGGTGTTTTTCTGGGTAATGCGCAGGCCCTTCAGCGGGATACCCAGCTGGTCATACACCACGCGGGCCGAGCGGTAAACCAGGTTGTTGGAGCCTGTCGGGATATGGGTGCCGTCCACCGAAGAGATCTGGATGCGGTCGGCTTCCTCAAACGTAAACGTATTGTACATCGAAACTGCAAGGCCCAGCGAGTCAAAGCCCGCGCCCACATTGGCGCTGGTGGCCGGGACGGTAACAGTGATCATTCTGCTCTCCCCTTTTCCGCACGGCTTATTCAGCCAGCTTCTTCATCGCCAGTTCGACCTTGCCGCCGAGGACTTCGATCTTTTTGCCGATTTCCTCGATCTGGGCGGCGTTGGCGGCGTCCACCAGGTAAGCGGCCTGGCCGTCGGCCTCAAAGACCGTGTGGCCCGCACCGGCCACGCTGGGCAGCAAGGCAGCGGAAACACCGCTGATGCGGATGTACCAGGGGTAGACGGCTTCGTCTTTCAGCTGGCCGTCCAGTTTTTCAGCCGGTTTCCAGAACAGGCTGTCGTGGACATGCACGCCATCCTTCAGGGCGTCGATGACATCAGCCACCACGGCGCTGGCGGTGGGCAGCTTGCCCGCGCCCTTGCCGTAGAATACGACATCGCCGAGCATGTCGCCCTTCATCAGCACGGCGTTGAACACATCGTCCACGCCTGCCAGCTGATTGGCGTTGGAGACCAGCATCGGCTCGACACCGGCGGCCATATTCCCGTTCTTGCCCTCATCATACCAGGCGATAAGTTTGATGGCGGCGTCCAGCTTTTCAGCAGCCTGGATATCGGCTACCGTGATGTCGCGGATTCCGCGGGCCGGGATGTTATCGGGGTAAACATGATGGCCGCAGGCCAGGCTGGCCAGAATTGCGATTTTGCGGCAGGCATCGCGGCCGTCCACGTCATCGCCGGGGTCCTTCGTTTCGGCATAGCCAAGCTGCTGGGCGATCTTGAGGGCCTCATCAAAGCCCATGTTCTCACGCTTCATCTTGGTCAGCATAAAGTTGGTGGTGCCGTTGACGATGCCCTGGATCTGGCTGATGTGGTTGGCGGCCAGGCACTGGTGCATCGGGGTAATGATGGGCGTGCCGCCGCCGACGCTGGCTTCAAACAGGAACGCGGCGTTATGCTCTTTGGCAAGAGCCAGCAGCTCCGCGCCGTAGGTGGCGACCATCTCTTTGTTGGACGTGCAGACGCTGCGGCCGCTTTCCAGGCACTGGCGGACATACGGGTAGGCAAACTTGGTGCCGCCGATGGTCTCGACCACGACCTTGACCTCGGGGTCAGCGAGGATGGTGTCGATCGAGTTGGTAAACAGGGCGGCGTCCGGCGAAGCGGAAAAATCGCGGACATCCAGGATATATTTGACCTCCACCGGCTCGCCTGCACGGCGGGCGATGGATGCCGCGTTGCGGCGGCAGACTTCCAGCACGCCGCTGCCAACGGTGCCAAAGCCCATGATTGCAATTTTAGCCATGAGAAAAAGTTCCCCTTTCGGTAATTCTTACAGCAGTTGTTTTTATGCGCCGCGGTGGATCTCGACCACGCAGGGTTGGCGGGAAAGCCGGGTGAGCATCTCATCGACCGACATCTGCATGGTGCCGGTGCGGACGGTGACTTCCACCTGGGCCGCGCCGTTTTCCGGGCGGGACTGGGTGATGGTCACGATGGACGCGCCCGCCGCCGAAATGCCGGACAGCAGCCCTTGCAGGGCACCCGTCTTATCCAGCAGCGTGGCCACCACGGTGATGGTCTCGCGGCCGGTCTCGGCATCAAAGACAGTATCCTTATATTTATAGAAAGCACTGCGGGAAATACCGGCCTGGCGGGCAGCAGCCGAAATATTGGGCACCGCCCCCGAGGCTAAAAGCTCTTTGGCCTGCAACACCTTACCGAAAACTTCCGGCAGGACATCGGCATCGACCAACAGGAAACGACGTTCAGGCATCGTGTCCCCTCCTTGCGTACATTTGTGTTTCAACAGGACTTACTATAGCACGGAAAGTGCAGACTTGCAAGCCTTTTTGGGCATTTTTCCTGCACTTTTCCTGCATTTTATGCAGTTTGACGGTTTGCCCCCGTTTATCCACCGCGGTTTTTGTGCATGGACAGCTGTTTTTCTTGCACGTACAAAGCCCCCCGGCTGTGCTACAGTCGGGGGGCTTTGTGTTCAAATGGTTTTACCTTGTTTACTCGGTGGGTTCGGTGGTGGTATCACCGGCCTGGGCACCCTCGGCCGCAGCCTGGGCCAAGGCGGCGAAGGGATCATCCTCAGACGAAGCATAGCTGCTGTCGGGCATGTTATCCTCGGTGTAGTAGCCGATGGCACCGCCGCCGGAGATGATGGCACCCGTGGAGGTATCGAAGGGCTTCGCCACGACATTTTCGCTGGTGTCGAACTCCTTGTAGGGCAGGTCGGCCTGCAGCTCGTTCATCATGTTCTTCCAGGCCTTCTGGATGGGCGTACCGTACTTACCGCCGCTGTACTGGGACATATCCTCCGGGCGGTCAAAGCCCCACCACAGGGCTGTGACGTAGTACGGGGTCAGCGCCGCAAAGGTGTAATCCTTGTTGTTGCTGGTCGTACCGGTCTTGGCGACGGCATCCATGCCGCCCGCCGCGGGCACACCGATGCTGGAAGCCGTGCCGCCGGTCTTGAGGACGTTGGCAAGCATACGGTTCATGATCTGCGCGGTCTCGGGGCTGATGGCCTGGGTGGTGTTGATATACTTGGTGTTGTCCAGCACCGTATTGCCGAGGTAATCCTCGACTTCGGTGTAGTAGTGCGGGGTGGTGAAGGTACCGTTGTTGAAGATGGAGTAGGCACCGGCCAGCTGCACCACGGTCATGCCGCGGCTCTGGCCGCCCAGCACCAGAGGTGCCAGGTCCATATCGTTTTCGGCGCTGATATAGCTGCATTCCAGCGTATCATGCACAAAGTTGTACAGGTAATCCACGCCGACCATGTTGCCGACCCAGACAGCCACCGTGTTGTAGGACTGACGCAGTGCGTCATACACGAGCATGGGGTTGCCCTGGCCGCCGGCACCGCCGTAGTTGGTGGGCCAGTCACGCCAGATATCGCTGCGGGACTGCGCGGCTGCGGAGTACTTGTCCATATAAGAGTACTGCTCTTTCAGCACTTCCTTGTCGGCTGCGGAGTAGAACGGCGCATCCAGGATCTGGGAAGAGTAGTTGATCAGGCCGTAATCCAGTGCCAGACAGTACGCGCCGATGGGTTTCATCGTAGAACCCGTCTGGTGCGGAACCGTGGCGCGGTTGGTGCCCAGGTCATACTGCTTTTCGCCAATGCCGCCGCCGATGCCCAGGATGTTGCCGCTGTAGTCCAGAATGGCAGCGGATGCCTGGGTGCGGACCTTCTCGTAAACGCAGAGATAGACGGTATCGTCGTTGGGGTAGTTGGGGTCGGTGGAGGTGCCGGTCTTGAGCGTGGTCTCGGTCTCATCGGTGTAGATGGGGATGTCCTCGACACCGTAGACTGCGTAGCCGTCTTTGGTGATGGGCAGGCCGGTGGCTTCATCGTACTGCACATCATCCCAGCTGCTGGTGTCGGCGGGATAGTCGCGCAGGGCGACCGGGGCCTCGTGCCAGAGGGCGGGGATGGCGTCATCGGCGTTGTAGAGCTCTTCCTCGATGACGGTCTGGACCTTGGGGTCAACGGTGGAGTAAACACGCAGACCGCCGTTAAAGATCAGCGAGCTGGCTTCCTCGGCCGTGTAGTTGGCCTTGGTCTGCAAGTCGTTGAGCAGCTCATAGTAAAGTGCATCGGTGAAGTAGGAGTTGTTGGAGGTGCGGGTCACATTCTCGGCGCCGCCCTTGCTCTCGACGACCTTGATCGTCTCGGAGGTGGCGGAGTTGTACTCGTCCTCGGTGATGTACCCTTGCGTGTACATCTCATACAGTACATGGTTGCGGCGCTTCATCAGCTGTTCAGGGTTGGTGAAGGGGTTGTACTTGGTGGGGTTTTTGGTGATGGAGGCCAGAACGGCGCACTCCGAGAGGGTCAGATCCTCGACATGCTTGCCGAAATACTCGTTGGCACCGGCCTCCATGCCGCAGACGATACCGGTCAGCGGGATGGTGTTGAGGTAGGCCTCAAGGATCGTCTCCTTACTGTATTTGTTGGACAGGCCGAGCGCGCGGAAGATCTCGCGCACCTTACGCATCTTATCGGTCTCGTTATCGCCGGTCAGGTTTTTGATCAGCTGCTGCTCCAGCGTGGAAGCACCCTGCTGGGAGCCGTAGAGCGCGTGGTCGGTGAACTCGTTGAGGGCGGCACCGATGGTACGCTTGATGTTGATGCCGGGCTCGTTGTAGAAGTCCTTATCCTCGATGGCGATGACGGCGTGCTGCAAGTTCTCCGGCATGGCGGAAAGCTCGCGCCAGATGCGGTTTTCGCCCTTGGTCAGCTGGGCGTATTCATCGCCGTTTATATCGTAGATAATGGTGGTCTGCTTATTTTTCTGGTTATCCAGGTCCAGGACCTCGCCATCGTCTGCCGTGACCTGCACAATGTACATCGAGAGCAGGACACCGCCCACGCTGGCTGCCATGATGCAGACGCAAAGCAGGCAGCCCAGGAAGCGGAAGAATGCCGCCACCGGGTGGCGCTTGCGCTTCGGTTTCTTTTTGGTGGGTACCGGCTGCCCGGTGGCCCCTGCGGTAGATTTTACGCCATCGGTTGAAATATGGCGCGGCTGTTTGGGTTCTATGGGAACCGCCTCCTTTTACAGAATAAAGCGCTGCGGCAAAAGCCGTCACACAGAATCGCATAATGCTATAGAATGGATTATACCACAAAATGCAGGCAAAAGTACAGCCCCGGAGACAAAATTCACAACTTTTTGATTTTGTGGCGGTGGTACGTCCATACTAGTGGAAAAGGAGCGTGAAACTATGGAAAATGCACAAAAATCGGCAAAATATTTGTATCTTTCGCTGCTGGGGGCGCTGGCAGTGCTTTGCATTGCGGCGGGTATCTGGTGGTTTATCCGCGGCCAGCAGGCAGCTGAGCCGCGCTACCTGTTAAAAGACAACGGCGGGCACCCGGCGCTGTATGCCATCGACGGCAGCGGGCCGTTGGCCAGCTACAACGAGATCTACACCCGGCTTTTGCCCGAGGGGGACGCGCTGGCCTTGCAGCAGGGCGTGCCCATTACCGACGAGCGCGAGCTGCAAAAGCGGCTGGAAGATTACGGACTGTAAGTGCGGGGAAGCTGCGAATTTGCCTTGCGCGGCGGGGCTTTTTATGGTATATTATAGGTAACTACCATATTAAAGGCAAAATAAAGGAGTACCCTATTATGACTGAACAGGAAATTTTGGCCGCTGTGCAGGATATTTTCCGCGATAATTTTGACGATGACAGCCTGGAGATCACCCGCGCTACCTGCGCCGATGACATCGAGGATTGGGACAGCCTGGAGCAGATCAACCTGCTGACGGCGATCGAGAAGAAGTTCAACATCAAGTTCAAGCTTTCTGACGTGCGCGGTTTGAAGGACGTGGGAGATCTGTTGGATCTGGTGGCCAGAATGGTCTAATTGATTTGGATTTCGTGGGGGCGATGCTTGCATAGATGGCATCGTTTTTCCCGCCAATCGGTCCCGCGGGCGGATGCGAGCATCCGCCCCTACAACCTTTAGGGAAGTTGCATACCAGACAATTAGGTTTGCATACTTCCAGAATATTTTTAGGCGGCCCGTGCCGCCTTTTTTTCGCAGCTGCGCAGTGTAAGGAGAGATTTGCATGAATCACTATACCCTTGCCGAGATGGTGCCCGGTCTGAGTGCGGAATTTACCGTGACCGTCACCGAGGAAATGATGGACCAGTTCAGGGCCATCACCGGCGATGTCTCCCCCATCCATATCGACGCCGACTACGCCAAAGACCGTGGGTTTCCCGGCCGGGTGGTGTACGGCATGCTGGGGGCCAGCTTTTTCTCGACACTGGCAGGTGTTTACCTGCCCGGTGAGCACTGCCTGCTGCACGGCGTGGAATGCAAATTTGCCAAGCCGATCTTTATCGGTGATGTGCTGACGGTCAAAGGCACCGTTGAGCGCGTAAGCGAGATCGGCAGCGAAGCCGAGATCAAGGCCGTTATCACCAACCAGGACGGCAAGCGGGTCACGCGCGGCATCATCAAAGCGGGTCTGGCAAAATAAAAACGATTGAGGGAGGTTTTTCCCATGGCATATACTTACCTGATCACCGGTGCGACCAGTGATGTAGGCCGTGCGCTGATCGAACGGCTGCTGCAAAGCGCCCCGGCTGATACGCTGGTGCTGGCCCAGGGCTGCGGCGATCTGGCCAAAATGGCCGAGCTGTGCCGCCGGTATCCCGGCCAGCTGCGCACCTATGACGTAGACCTGTCCGACCGGGCCAAGGTGGATGCGTTTGTGGAAGTGCTGGCGGCGGACGCCCCTGCCCCGACACATTTCATCCATCTGCCCGCGCTGCCGGTGGTCAATACCAAGTTCAAGGCGTTTGACCAGCGCCGGTTTGATCTGGACCTGGAAATTGAAGTACACAGTGCCGTGCGGCTTTGCAAGGCCGTGCTGCCTGCGATGGCCCGCGCCAAATTCGGCCGCGTGCTGTTCATCCAGACCAGCTATACCATCGGCTACGTGATGGCCAAGAGTGCCATCGGCGGGCTGGTGAAGAGCCTTGCCGTAGAGTATGCCAAGTTCGGCGTTACGGTCAACTGCGTGGCTCCCAGCATGATGGAGACCAACTTCCTGAAAGACACGCCCGACCTCATCGTGCAGGCGGCGGCTGAGGATAACCCGATGGGCCGCAACGCCACCCCGGCCGATGTGGTACCTGCCATGACGTTCCTGCTTTCGGACGAGGCGGGCTTCATTACCGGCGTAACACTGCCGGTCACGGGAGGTTCGGCCATTGTCTGAGGTAACGTTCCGCCTGGCCCGCCTGGGCGAAGAACAGGCGATCATTGATTTTATCAATGCCAATTTTGATATGCGCCTGCCGCTGATCAACCGGCCCGAGCTGTTCCACCACTATTACGCGGGCCGCGGCGGTGTACCGCAGTTTGCCGTGGCCGAGGACGACGGCGAGTATGTCAGTGCCGCCGGGTATATTTTGGCCAACACCAACCGTCGCCCCGATGTATGGGTCAGCGTGTGGGTAGCGGTCAAGGGCCGCAACGGCGTAGGGCTGGAGCTGATGAACGCCCTGCCCGACCTGCTGCATGCCAACGTGCTGGCCTGCAATAATATCCGCCCCAACACCTGCACATTTTACCAGTTTTTGGGCTGGAAGGCCGAACGCCTGCCCCACTACTACCGCCTGGGCCGCCGCAAGGATTACCAGCTTGCCAAGCCGCTGCGGTACATACTGCCCCCCGTGCAGCGCGATCTGGGGCTGGAAAAGGTCGAGGACGCAGCCGATCTGATCCCGTTGGGGATGCCCGCCACGCCCCACACGCCGGTGAAGGACACCTGGTATCTGCGGCGGCGGTATTTCCATTATCCCTACTTCCACTATGATGTCTGGGCCGCGCGGGAGAACGGCAAGCTGCTGGCTTACGTTGTGACCCGCACCGTGACGGCCGAGGAGACCGGCTGCGTGCCGGTGGTGCGGCTGGTGGATTTCATTGGCGAAGATGCGGTACTGCCCCGCCTGGGCGGCGCGCTGGATGCCGTTTTGAACCGTGTGGGCGGTGAGTATATGGACTGCTACAACGCCGGTATCCCCGCCGAGGTCTGGCAGGCCGCCGGGTTTACCGAGCGGCTGGAGGGCGACGGCAGCGTGATCCCGAACTATCTGACACCGCCGCTGTTGGAAAACACCGAATACTACTACTTTACCAACAAGCCGGAAAACTTTGTGCTGTTCAAGGCCGACGGCGACCAGGACCGCCCCAATCTGAAATAAACGCCCTTCTCCCCTGCCCCATTTGGCGGCAGGGATTTTTTATGCCCGCAACGCAAAAAGCAGCCCGCCCGGAAGCGAGAGAACTTCCGGGCGGGCTGTTATAATGGGAGATCTATTGAGATGCGGAATTAGCTGTTACTTAGTCGTCATTGCTGACGCGGACAACGACCTTCATGTAGTTGCCGGGGTTCTTCTCGATATCAATGATGGTATCGGGAGCCTCGTCCATGGAGACGGTCTTGGTCAGGATCTTCATCATGTCGACCTTGCGGGTGTTGATGAGGTCAAGGGCCTCCTCAAACTCGCCAGCGCTGGTGCGGGCACCGCGGATGTCGATCTCCTTCTTGGTGATAACATCGGTGGGCAGGCTGGTTTCCTTCTTGGGCCAGCCGGTCAGGGTGATGCGGCCAGCGTTGGAAACCAGATCAAAAGTCTGGCGGATGGCGGGGTTAGCGCCGGAGCACTCCATGACTTGATGTGCCATCTCGCCGCCGGTGATCTCCTTCACGCGCTCAACGGGATCCTCTTTGCCGGAGTTGATGACATACTCGATACCGAGGCTCTTGGCAAAGTCAAGGCGCTCCTGCACGAGATCGAGCAGAATAGCGTGGGCACCGTACGCCTGGGCGACCATACCTGCAACCAGACCGATGGGGCCTGCGCCGATGATGGCGCAGTACTCGCCAGCCTGCAAGCCGCCGCGATGGATGCCGTGCAGGCTGATGGTCAAGGGCTCGGCCATAGCGGCCTGCTCCCAGCTCATGCCCTCGGGAATTTTGATGAGCATGTCAGCGGGATGGCAGTAATACTCGGCCATGCCGCCGTCCACATGCACGCCCAGGACCTTCAGGTCGGTGCAGCAGTTGGTGCGGCCGATGCGGCAGGGATAGCAGTGGCCGCAGTACAGGTACGGGTCAACCACAACACGGTCGCCGACCTTGATGCCCTTCTTGTTGTTTTCGGGGATGGACTCGACGATACCAGCCAGCTCATGGCCGATGACGCGGGGGTAAGAGACCAGACCATTGGTGCCGCGGAAAGCGCCGATGTCGCTGCCGCAGATACCGGCGGTGACGACCTTGATCAAAGCCTCGCCGGGTTTCGGCACGGGCTTTTCGATATCGACACAAGAAACCTTCCAGGGCTCTGCCAACTTAATAGCTTTCATGATGAAATAACGACCTTTCTATAATTCCTGTTACAAAAGCGATGGATACAAAAAGTAAGATCAGACCTTGACCTTAACAACAACTTTGCGGACAAACTCCGGCTCGCCAGCGGCGCAGCGGGGCTTGTGGGCATCCTCGGGGGCAACGACGATCATGTCGCCGGGCAGCAGCAGCACGGTGCCGCTCATGGCGGGCTCCTCGTAGAACTTCAGGTCGTTCTCGGGGTGGTCCTCTTTCAGAACCAGGCCGTCGCGCTTGCAGACGCCGAACTGCTCCTTGCCGGAGATGACGTACTGGATGTCGAAGAACTTATCGTGAGTCTCGAAGGAGCCTTCGCTGGCGGGGAAGGTGGTGTACTCCTGCACGTTGGCGGTCACGCCCTCGCAGATGGGGTAGCTGCCGGCGGGGGTGTTGTTCAGGTCGGTCTCGGCCAGCCACTTGTAGGCAGCCTGGAACTTATCGTCAAGGTAGTTGTACTTGGTAGCCAGAGAAATGGGTGCAAAATACATAATAAACGCTCCTTTGTTTTGCTCTATATAATAAGGTAGGAAGTTGCACTTGCGGGGGAAGAATTACTTCTTCTCCTCCTGCATGTTGTCGAGGATGCAGGCGCTGGCGATGTCCTTGGTTTCCATCTTGCCAGCGGCCAGATCCAGGCACTGCTGCCAGACCTGCTCGTCAACAACAACGCCCTCGGCCAAGTTGCGGGCACGGGTAGCAGCGGTGCGCTCGCCCGGGCAGGTGACGTGGCCGCCCTCTTTCTCGGGGGTGGTAGCGTCAGCAGCAGCTACGCGGTCATCAAACTTAGCCTGGATCTCCTCTTCCTCGCCGAACAGGTACGGATCATAGGCGATGAAGATCTGGCAGCAGCCAGTGCAGCTGCCCTGGCCCTCGCGGTCCAGATCAGCGCCGGTCTTGCCGTTTGCCATGGCAGCAGCGGCCAGGTCAAGGGCGATGGCCATGCCGGAGCCCTTCCAGTAACCGGTGGGCAGGATGCGGCCGGAAGCCTCGATGGCACCGGGATCGCTGGTCAGGTTGCCGTCCTTATCGAAGCCGCCGGGGAAAGGCAGCTGCTTACCGGCCAGACGGTAAACGCCCAGCTTGCCGTAAGCGTACTGGCTCATGGCCATATCCAGGACGATGGGGCCGCTCTTACGAGGGATGGCGATGCAGAACGGGTTGTTGCCGACGCCGGGGACCTTGGAGCCCCACATGGGCATGCAGCTTTCGGTGTTGGTCCAGCTGATGCCGATGAAGCCAGCCTGGGCAGCCTGCCAGGCGTAGGAGCCGCCGCGCATCCAGTGGGTGGTGTTCTTCAGGGCAACGCAGCCGATGCCATGCTCTTTGGCCAGGGCGACAGCGCGGTCCATGCAGAAGGTGGCGTTCAGTACGCCGATGCCCAGGTGGCCGTCGTAGTTTTCGACAGCGCCCTTGGCGCCGACCAGCTCGGGCTCGGCGTTGATATCGACCCAGCCCTTCTGGACATACTCAGCAAAGCGGGGCACGCGGTTCAGACCGTGGCTCTCGATGCCCTCGAGGCTGCTCTCGGTATGGATCTCAGCGCACTGCTCTGCCTTCTCCGGGGTAAGGCCCAGGTTCAGGAATGCCTGCTTGACGGTAGATTTGACGGTTTCGTAAGGTACGCGAATACTCATGTTTAGTCTCTCCTTTTTGATCAGTGCGGTGTTTTTTCAGTCCTTATCGTGCTTTGCTTCGCCGGATGTTTTACTGATATATCAGCTCATCCGTTGGTAATACCAGCATAGCACAGCCAAAACAGAATTGCAATTGGTGTTTTTACCAGATTTTGCCCCTATATTTTGCGGTTTTGCACAAAGTTTTGCCAAATGGGTTGCATGTTAGATTTTTAACTGATATATTAGTAAAAAGACAATATGGCATCCATGCCAGGTAAGGAGGGTTTGCAATGGATCTGCTGATTCCCCAGCCATACCCCAAAGAGAGCAACCGCGAGTACGCCTGCCGTGTGCTGCGCATGAATATCATGACATTCCGCTTAAAGCCCGGCGAACCACTGAGCGAGATCGAGCTGGCAAAGCTGCTCCAGATGAGCCGCACCCCCGTGCACGAGGCCATCACTACACTGCACAATGACTGGCTGATCGAGATTTTCCCCCAGCGGGGCACCCAGGTCAGCCGCATTGACCCGGCCCTTGTGAAAGAGGGGTACTCGACCCGGCTTTTGCTGGAAAGCGCCTTATTAAAGGATGTTGCCGGCAAGATTGGCCGCAGCCAGGTACAGGAGCTATTGGACTGCATGCGCCGCCAGGAAAGCCTGCGCACCCGCATGCCGGACGCCGTGGATGAGTTCATCCATCTGGACGATGAGTTCCATCGGCTGATGTACTATTTCGGCGGGCGCAGCCACACCTGGCTTGCCATCCGCGGGCTGGTATCGCACTACGACCGGCTGCGTTATCTGGATGCGCTGGAGGGCGACTGCGATTACGACCGCGTGACCCGCCAGCACCGGGAATTTTGCGATTACCTGCTGATGGGCCTGCCGGACGACGTGCAGCCGGAGGTGAAGATCAGCGAACATCTGACCAGCTTCAGGGGCAATCTGATGGAAAAGATCGAGCGCTACCCCGGCTATTTTACGATCGACAGCGTCGTATAAGTAAAAACGTGTAAGTAAAAAAGCAAACTGCCGCACAGCTTTGTTGCCAAAGCCGTGCGGCAGTTTTTTATCTGAACATGCAATCACAGGGGGGCGCTCCCCTGCTGTGCGGGCTGAGTCAGAAAGATGTTCAGAAGATGCCGAACAGCTTTTTGGCTGGGGGCGGGGTGGTCATGGAATCCAGCAGGTAGTCGTACAGCATCTGCATAGCCTCGGGCTGGACCCACTTGACGGCATCGCGGAAGCCGCCGTGCATGGTGGAAGAAACCTCCATCTCGCCAAGC
>ERZ827117.1543-NODE-1543-length-16671-cov-2.694090_pt1 | contig 16671 bp, 9 predicted proteins | sample MGYA00519920_ERZ827117 | MGnify/ENA primary metagenome ERZ827117 (study PRJEB31778, sample SAMEA3449260) | human gut metagenome | biome: human gut; feature: human-associated habitat; material: faeces | place: United Kingdom | collected 2010/2012 ...
CTTGCCTACACAGGTATCTACAGTTTCAATTGCCTTTACAACGGCAGACTCAATACCGGTATGTCCGACCATATCCGGGTTTGCAAAGTTGATGATAATAACATCATACTTATCTGAACGGATAGCAGCTGTTAACTTATCGCAGACTTCCGGTGCACTCATTTCCGGCTGTAAATCATAAGTTGCAACCTTCGGTGACTTTACAAGGATTCTGTCTTCACCCTTGTTTGGTTCTTCTACACCACCGTTGAAGAAGAATGTTACGTGTGCGTATTTTTCTGTCTCGGCAATACGGGCCTGTGTCTTGTTGTTTGCTGCTAAAAATTCACCAAATGTATTGGTAATCTTTTCTTTCTTGAATGCTACATACTTATTGCCGATTGTTACATCGTAATCTGTGAAGCATACATAGTGGACTTTCTTTCTTGCGCCTCTGTCAAAGCCTGTAAATTCATCATCGCAGAAACATCTTGTGATTTCTCTTGCTCTGTCCGGTCTGAAGTTAAAGCAGATAACAGAATCTCCGTCTTTAATCGTTGCTAATGGCTTACCATCCTTCTTTACAACAGTCGGCACAACAAATTCATCCGTTTTCCCATCTTCATAAGATGCAGCGATAGCACACTTTGCACATTCCGCTTCATTTCCTTCACCCTTTACAAGTGCATTATAAGCAGCTTCTACTCTGTCCCATCTGTTATCTCTGTCCATTACATAATAACGTCCCATAATAGAAGCAATCTGTCCAACACCTAATTCTTCCATTTTGTCGGATAACTGGCTGATAAATTCTTTTCCTCCGTCCGGTGCTGTGTCACGTCCGTCCATAAAGCCGTGAACATAGACATTCTTAATACCGTTTCTCTTTGCCAGTTCCAGCAGGGCATATAAATGTGTAATGTGGCTGTGCACACCGCCGTTTGATAACAGACCGAATAAATGTAAGTCTGAATTGTTCTCCTTGCAGTTTTTAATTGCGCCTAAAAGTTCTTCGTTTTCAAAGAAATCACCATCTTCTATTGCTTTTGTGATTCTTGTCAGTTCCTGATATACAATACGTCCGGCACCCATATTTAAATGTCCTACTTCAGAGTTACCCATCTGTCCGTCCGGAAGTCCGACTGCAAGACCGCTTGCATAGCCTTTTACATAAGGATATTCCTTCATTAATTTATCCATTACCGGTGTATTCGCTGCAGCAATACCATTTCCTTTTGTATTATCATTTAATCCATATCCATCAAGTATCATTAAAACAACTGGTTTTTTACTCATTGTATTTCTCCTTTTAACATTTTCCATAATCGGTACAATATACCTAAAGAATCATATCATATTTTGCGCAAAAATAAAAGTGCTAATTATTATAATTATGGCACTTCACATTAAAAAACTGCTGCAAAAAGAACTCCATCAGAAACCGTTCCTTTTGCAGCAGTTATGTATTTTTATTGATAATTTACAATTTTTGAAAATTCAGGTTTTAAACTGGCACCGCCGACAAGACCACCGTCAATATCCGGTTCAGAAAACAGCTGCAATGCGTTGCCTGCATTCACACTGCCGCCATATAAAATACGGATAGCATCCGCAATCTGTGTACCATAAATATCGCGGATAATTCCACGGATAGAACAACATACCTCCTGTGCCTGCTGTGTAGTTGCCACTCGCCCCGTTCCAATTGCCCAGATTGGTTCATAAGCAATGATACAACGCTGGGCATTTTCCGGTGATACATACTTTAATGCACTTACAATCTGTTTTTTAATCAATGTAAGTGTAATACCTGCTTCTCTTTCTTCTAATGTTTCACCACAGCAGATAATCGGAATAATATCATGTTCAATGGCTTTCCTGATTTTACGGTTTACCATTTCATTGTCTTCTTTAAAATACTGTCTTCTTTCCGAATGGCCGATAATCACATAGGATACACCGGCATCAACCAGCATCTGTGGAGAAACCTCACCTGTATAGGCTCCCTTTTCTTCATAATACATATTTTCAGCTCCCACGCTGATTTTTGTACCTTTGCAGGCTTCTACAACCGGAACGATATCAATAGATGGAACGCAAAAGATAACGTCCACATCTGAATTCTCCATATTGGGCTTAAGTTCCTTTACAAGAGCCACTGCCTCACTCGGTGTCATGTTCATTTTCCAGTTACCTGCTACAACTTTCCTGCGCATAAAATAATCCTCCTCAAACTGTATTATTTTTTGTCATACACAATTGGTTATTCCGTCGCTTTCTATTAAGTAAATTATAACACATCTTTCTAAATAATACTAGAATTTATAAAAATTTATATCCAATTATTTCAATAAATACAATTTATAAAATTTATGCGGATTTTTTTACAAAATAAAGAAACAGTCATACGCAATATTTCAGATAAAACCACTGAATGTATGACTGTTTTCCTATATTTTTATTATGTCAGTAATATTTCATCAAATGTTACTTATTACTTATCATTAGCTGCAACAACACCCGGAAGTTCTTTTCCTTCAAGGAACTCTAAAGATGCACCGCCACCGGTTGAAATGTGAGTCATCTTATCACCAAAACCAAGATTGTTAACAGCTGCAGCTGAGTCACCGCCACCGATGATTGTTGTAGCATCCTTTAATGATGCCAGTTCTTCTGCAACAGCGATTGTACCCTTTGCAAAGTTTTCAAATTCAAATACACCCATTGGTCCGTTCCATACAACAGTCTTTGCATCTGCTAAAGCTTCCTTGTAAAGTTCACAGGTCTTTGGTCCGATATCCATGCCCATGTCATCATCAGCCTGGCAGCCCGCATCTACTACATGAAATGGTGTATCATTTTTGAATTCCTTTGTCACAACAGTGTCAATCGGAATCAACATTTTAACGCCCTTCTTTTCAGCCTTTTCCATCATTTCTTTAGCATAATCAAGATAATCATCTTCTACGAGTGACTGTCCTACATTGCCGCCCTTTGCTTTCTGGAATGTATAAGACATACCACCACCGATGATTAATGTATCTACCTTATCAAGCAGATTGTTGATAACTGAAATCTTTGAAGATACTTTCGAACCACCAAGGATTGCTACGAAAGGTCTTACCGGATTGTTGACTGCATTGCCGAGGAAATCGATTTCCTTCTGCATTAAATAGCCGACAACAGCTGTATCTACAAACTGTGTAACACCAACATTTGAGCAGTGAGCTCTGTGTGCTGTACCGAAAGCATCGTTTACGAATACATCACAGATAGAAGCTAAATCCTTAGAGAATGCTTCACCATTCTTTGTTTCTTCTGCTCTGAATCTGGTGTTTTCAAGTAAAATAACGTCACCGTCTTTCATAGCTGCAACAGCAGCCTTTGCATTTTCACCTACAACAGTATCATCTGCTGCAAACTTCACTTCCTGTCCTAACAGTGCAGAAAGTCTTTCAGCAACCGGTTCAAGAGAAAATGCTGCATCCGGTCCCTTCGGCTTTCCTAAATGAGAGCAAAGGATAACCTTACCACCGTCTGAGATTAACTTCTTGATTGTAGGAAGTGCTGCAACCAGTCTTGTTTCATCTGTAATCTTCTTTCCGTCTAACGGCACGTTAAAATCACATCTGCATAATACTCTCTTGCCTTTTACGTTAATATCATCAACTGACTTCTTATTAAGCATAATGAATCCTCCTTGTTTTGCGAAGCAAAATGCGACTGCCCTATGCAGGAGCAGAGGATTTTGCCTCCTTGTTTTTGCGGGACAGTGCCACGCGATAGTAAAATACCGGAGAAAGAAGACTATAGCTTCATTCCCCGGCTTTCATTCCGGCACAAAGCCGAATTTATATTAGTTTAATTCAGCAAAATACTTGATTGTTCTTACCATCTGGCTTGTGTATGAATTTTCGTTATCATACCAAGAAACAACCTGAACCTGGCAGCCGCCGTTTGGAAGGTCATTTACCATTGTCTGAGTAGCATCAAATAATGAACCAAATCTCATACCAACGATATCGCTTGAAACGATAAGTTCTTCGTTGTAACCGAAGCTTTCTGTTGCAGCAGCCTTCATAGCAGCATTAACTTCATCAACAGTAACCTTCTTAGATACTACAGCGTTAAGAATTGTTGTAGAACCTGTAGGAGTAGGAACTCTCTGAGCAGCTCCGATAAGCTTTCCGTTTAATTCAGGGATAACAAGACCGATAGCCTTAGCAGCACCTGTTGAGTTAGGTACGATGTTGCATGCACCTGCTCTTGATCTTCTTAAATCGCCCTTTCTCTGTGGTCCGTCAAGAATCATCTGATCACCTGTGTAAGCGTGAATTGTGCACATGATACCTGACTGAATTGGAGCGTACTTGTTAAGTGCGTCTGCCATAGGAGCCAAGCAGTTTGTTGTACAAGAAGCAGCTGAAATGATGTTGTCGCCCTTCTTTAGTGTTTCGTGGTTTACGTTGTAAACGATTGTTGGTAGGTCGTTGCCAGCAGGAGCTGAAATAACAACTTTCTTAGCACCAGCATTGATATGAGCCTGAGCCTTTTCCTTTGATGTATAGAAACCTGAGCATTCAAGAACTACGTCTACGTCAAGGTCGCCCCATGGACAATTATTTGCATCAGGGAAAGCGTAGATTTTGATTTCCTTACCATCAACTGTGATTGAATCTTCACCTGCTGAAACTGTATCAGCCTTTTCATACTTACCTTGTGATGAATCATACTTTAGTAGATGAGCAAGCATCTTTGGGCTTGTAAGGTCGTTGATAGCAACAACTTCATAACCCTCTGCGCCAAACATCTGTCTGAATGCAAGACGTCCAATACGTCCGAATCCGTTAATCGCAACTTTAACTGCCATTTTAAATTCCTCCTAAAAAATATATATATTTTTTTATCTTTGAGTGAGCATAGTATATGCCCATTTATATATATTTTACATCAAATTTATAAAATATACAAGCCTATATGTTAAATTTATATCATTTTAATGATTAATTCTTCCTTTTGCACAAAAAGCAGCCTATTTATATCAGTTTTATATATAATTTTTTTAAACAAAATGAACTGCTGTGAAAATTCACAGCAGTTCATAATTATCTTATTCTATTTCTTCGTTGTCAACTTCTTCGCCGTCGATAGTGATATTAATATCTTTATACATACTCATACCTGTACCGGCAGGAATAAGTTTACCGATGATAACATTTTCCTTTAGACCAAGAAGCGGGTCAACCTTACCCTTAATAGCTGCATCTGTAAGAACCTTTGTAGTTTCCTGGAATGATGCGGCTGAAAGGAATGATTCGGTTGCAAGAGAAGCCTTAGTGATACCAAGAAGTACAGGAGATGCAGTTGCAAATTCAGTACCGCCGTTGGCAGCCAGGAACTCGCTCTTATCCACGATCTCGCCGGTGAACATCTCGGTGTCACCCTGATCGTCTACCTTCACCTTGCGCATCATCTGACGCACAATAACCTCAATGTGCTTATCGTTGATGTCAACACCCTGCATACGGTATGTTCTCTGAACTTCACGCGCGATATAAACCTGAACGGCATGAGGACCTCTGATATGAAGAATATCATTAGGGTTTACAGAACCCATTGTAAGTTCGTCACCCGCCTCAATAACGTCACCGTCATGAACTTTAATACTTGAACCGTATGGAATTGTGTAAGTCTTAGCTTCACCTGTCTGGTCATTGGCAACTGTAACTTCTCTCTTACGCTTTGATTCTGTTACAGTAATTGTACCGCCGATTTCTGAGATTATAGCAAGACCCTTCGGACGTCTTGCCTCGAAAAGTTCCTCGACACGAGGAAGACCCTGTGTAATATCGCTGCCTGACGCAACACCGCCGGCGTGGAAAGTACGCATTGTAAGCTGTGTACCCGGTTCACCGATTGACTGTGCGGCAATAATACCAACTGCCTCACCGACATTAACAAGTTCACCTGTAGCAAGGTTTGTACCGTAACATTTAGCACAAACACCGATTTTTGACTTACAAGTAAGTACGCTTCTGATATATACTTTTTCGATACCGGCATTAACAATATTATTAGCCTGTACGTCTGTTATAAGTTCACCGTTCTTTGCAAGAACTTCGCCTGTTTCAGGGTGAATAACATCCTGCATAGCTGTACGGCCGACGATACGGTCATATAGCGGTTCGATACTTTCTTTACCGTCAGTGATTTCAGTTACCCATTCACCTTCATCAGTACCGCAGTCGATTTCACGAACGATAACATCCTGTGATACGTCAACAAGACGACGAGTAAGGTAACCTGAGTCGGCTGTTCTAAGAGCTGTATCTGTAAGACCTTTACGCGCACCGTGTGCGGAAATGAAGTATTCAAGTACGTTAAGACCTTCTCGGAAGTTAGCACGGATAGGAATTTCGACTGTTCTACCCTGTGTATCCGCCATAAGTCCACGCATAGCTGCAAGCTGACGAATTTGGTTAACGCTACCACGGGCACCTGAGTCAGCCATCATAAAGATTGGGTTGAACTCACCAAGGTGTTCCATCATGGCGTCTGTGACATCAGATGAAGCCTTTGCCCAAATTTTAATTGTCTGTTGATAACGTTCTTCATTTGTAAGAAGACCCATCTGATACTTCTGCATAATTCCTTCGACTTGCTTTTCAGCGTCAGCAAGGATAACTTGTTTCTTTTCAGGAACCTCGATATCTGATACGGCAACAGTTATAGCACCTCTTGTAGAATACTTATAACCTGTGGCCTTAATCTTATCAAGCACTTCGGCTGTTTCTGAAGTACCGCAAACTCTGATACACTTATCAATAATTTTACCAAGCTGTTTCTTACCTACAACAAAGTCGATTTCAAGGTCAAATTCATTTTCAGGATTTGATCTGTCAATATAACCGATATGCTGAGGAATATTATTATTGAATATAATTCTACCGACAGTTGTACCGATAAGTTTTGACTTTTCTACTCCGTTAATCTTCTTTGTAACTTCAACAAGAATTCTTTCGTGCAGAGTTACTTCGTGATTATAATAAGCAAGAAGTGCCTCATCAAATGTAGTATACTTCTTTATTACAAGTTTCTTAGCCTCACTTATTAATTTCTTTAGTGAAATTTGAAGTGATTTATTAGGTAATACCAAAGTTACAGGATTTGCGTGAATTTCTGTTTCATTCATTGCAACTTCCGGCAACTCTCTCATATATTTAAGAGCCTCTCTTACATCAGTAAAGCTCTTGATTGGTTCTTCTTCATTGTATATAACAACGTTTTCTTCCTGTTCCATATCAGAAAGTCTTTCGATTAATACATTGATTTTAGGTTCATCATCAAGAATTGTATCAATAATTCTGTCATAATGTTCCTTTTGAATTGTCAGGTAGTAAGAACCCAAAATCATATCCTGTGTAGGAACCGTTACAGGGTGTCCGTCCTGCGGTTTAAGCAAGTTATTTGCTGAAAGCATTAGGAAACGTGCCTCGGCCTGTGCCTCCGGTGAAAGAGGAACGTGGATAGCCATCTGGTCACCGTCGAAGTCGGCGTTATAAGCCGTACATACAAGCGGATGAAGTTTTAGAGCACGTCCTTCAACAAGTTTTGGCTCAAATGCTTGAATACCAAGTCTGTGAAGTGTAGGCGCACGGTTTAGAAGTACAGGATGCTCCTTAATTACGTCCTCAAGAACGTCCCAAACTTCCGGCTTTGTTCTCTCAACCATTCTCTTTGCACTCTTTATATTATGTGCAAGTCCGCGAGATACAAGTTCTTTCATTACGAAAGGCTTAAACAATTCGATAGCCATTTCTTTTGGCACACCGCACTGATAAATCTTCATTTCCGGACCTACAACGATAACGCTACGACCTGAGTAGTCAACACGCTTACCAAGCAAGTTTTGACGGAAACGTCCCTGCTTACCTTTAAGCATATCCGAAAGTGATTTTAGCGGTCTGTTACCCGGTCCTGTTACAGTTCTTCCGCGACGACCGTTATTGATAAGTGCGTCAACAGCCTCTTGTAACATACGTTTTTCGTTTCTGATAATAATATCAGGAGCTCCAAGTTCAAGAAGTCTTTTTAAACGATTGTTTCTGTTTATAACTCGTCTGTAAAGGTCGTTAAGGTCAGACGTTGCAAAACGTCCGCCGTCAAGCTGTACCATAGGTCTAAGTTCCGGCGGAATTACCGGAATAACAGTCATAATCATCCATTCAGGTCTGTTACCCGAAAGTCTGAATGCTTCTACAATTTCAAGTCTTTTAATAATTCTTGCTTTCTTTTGTCCTTGTGTAGCGTCAAGCTCTTCCTTTAATTCTCTTGAAAGTTCTTCAAGATCAATTCTTTCAAGCAAAGTCTTGATAGCCTCTGCACCCATACCTGCTTTGAACTTATCGCCGTACTTTTCATATGCCTCACGATATTCAGCCTCTGAAAGAATCTGATTTTGCATAAGGTTTGAAGTACCCGGATCAGTTACAATATATGATGCAAAGTAAAGTACCTTTTCAAGCTGTCTTGGAGAAAGGTCAATGATAAGTCCCATTGATGACGGAACGCCTTTGAAATACCAAATATGTGAAACAGGAGTTGCAAGAGCAATATGTCCCATTCTTTCACGTCTTACTTTTGCTTTTGTTACTTCAACTCCGCAGCGTTCGCAGACCTTTCCTTTAAATCTGATTTTCTTATATTTACCACAGTGACACTCCCAATCCTTTGTAGGACCGAAAATCTTTTCACAGAATAATCCGTCCTTTTCAGGCTTAAGAGTACGGTAGTTTATGGTTTCAGGCTTTAAAACTTCACCGTGTGACCAACTTAGTATTGTCTCGGGAGAAGCTAAACCGATTTTAATTGCCTCAAAGCTGTTAAATTCTAACATCTAAAAACCTCCATAGTCTATTCACACGTCATGATTATATTTCGTCGTCATCGCCGAAATCAATATCATCAGAATCATCAACGCCGAAATCATTTTCGTCTGAATCATCCAAAACCATACTTGCATCATTAAGATCATCTTCATCAAAAGTATCTGTAATTCCGTCCTTGTCCTCCATTGTTTGTACAAGTTCTTCGCTTACAACACCTTCGTCCTCATCTTCAAATGATGCGTCAAGGTCGATTTCTTCCATATTATGATTAAGAATCTTAATATCAAGTGCAAGTGACTGAAGTTCCTTAACAAGTACCTTAAATGATTCAGGAATACCTGACTTAGGAATATTTTCACCCTTAACGATTGCCTCGTATGTCTTAACACGACCGACAATATCGTCAGATTTAACTGTCAGGATTTCCTGCAATGTATAAGCGGCACCGTAAGCCTCCAAAGCCCAAACTTCCATTTCACCGAAACGCTGACCGCCGAACTGAGCTTTACCGCCCAAAGGCTGTTGAGTAACAAGTGAGTAAGGACCTGTTGAACGTGCGTGAATCTTATCATCAACAAGATGGTGAAGTTTCAAGTAATACATGACGCCGACTGTAACAGGGTTATCAAACTTTTCACCCGTACGTCCGTCATATACGACTGACTTAAAGTCAGGTCTTAAACCTGCTTCTTTAAATGCAAGTTTTATATCTTCGTCCTGTGCACCGTCAAATACAGGAGTTGCAAGTTTAATAAATCTTCCTTCTCTTGCCTTTGACTTAGCGTCAATTATATTTTGTCTGAAATTATCGTCAATAATTGTATTTTCAAGCTGTTCACGAGTCTTTAAGCTTAGACATCTGTATGCGTAGCCCAAGTGCATTTCAAGCACCTGACCGATATTCATACGAGAAGGCACGCCCAAAGGGTTAAGAACGATTTGTAGTGGTGTACCGTCTTCAAGGAATGGCATATCTTCCTGCGGCAATACTCTTGAAACGACACCCTTATTACCGTGACGACCTGCCATCTTATCACCGACAGAAATCTTTCTCTTTTGAGCGATAACACAACGTACAACTTCATTTACGCCCGGTGACAATTCATCGCCGTTTTCTCTTGTGAACTTCTTAACATCTATAATTATACCTTGTTCACCGTGTGGAACACGAAGTGATGTATCTCTTACTTCTCTTGCCTTTTCACCGAAAATTGCACGAAGAAGTCTTTCTTCTGCTGTAAGCTCTGTTTCACCCTTTGGTGTAACTTTACCGACAAGAATATCACCTGCGTGTACTTCCGCACCGATTCTGATAATACCCTGTTCGTCAAGGTCCTTTAGAGTATCTTCCGATACGTTAGGAATATCTCTTGTAATTTCTTCAGGGCCAAGTTTTGTATCACGTGCTTCACATTCATATTCTTCAACGTGAATTGATGTGAACACATCATTTTTAACAAGTTCTTCACTGATAAGAACAGCGTCCTCGTAGTTATAACCTTCCCAAGTCATAAAGCCGATAAGAATATTCTTACCAAGTGCAAGTTCACCGTTATCCATAGCAGGACCGTCGGCGATTATGTCGTTTCTCTTAACTCTTTCGCCCTCTTTAACGATAGGTCTGTAGTTGATACAACAGCTTTGGTTTGAACGTGCAAACTTAATAAGTTTGTGCGTATGTCTGATACCGCTGTCACCCTTAATTACGATTTGGTCTGCGGCAACTTTTTCAACTACACCGTCTTCCTTTGTAAGTACGGCACTACCGGAGTCTTTAGCTATCTTATGTTCGATACCTGTACCGACGATAGGAGAATCCGTTGTCAAAAGAGGCACTGCTTGACACTGCATGTTAGAACCCATAAGTGCTCTGTTAGCGTCATCGTTTTCAAGGAATGGGATACAAGCCGTAACAACCGATACAAGCTGTCTTGGCGAAATATCCATATAGTCAATTCTTGAACCCGGTACTTCCAAGATTTCATCTCTGTAACGGGCAGAAACCTTTTTATCTATAAAACGTCCTTCCTCATCAAGAGGTTCGTTTGCCTGTGCGATTACAAATTCATCTTCGGTATCGGCTGTCATATAAACGATTTCATCTGTTACACGACCTGTTTCCTTATCAACTTTTCTGTAAGGTGCCTCAATAAATCCGTATTGATTAATCTTTGCGAATGTTGCAAGTGATGTAATCAAACCGATGTTAGGACCTTCAGGAGTTTCGATAGGACACATTCTGCCGTAGTGAGAATAGTGAATATCACGAACTTCAAATCCGGCTCTTTCTCTTGAAAGACCGCCCGGACCAAGTGCTGAAATTCTTCTCTTATGACGAAGTTCGGCAAGAGGGTTGTTCTGGTCCATAAACTGTGACAACTGTGATGAACCGAAAAATTCGTTTATTGTCGCGATTATCGGTCTTATATTAATTAATGATGTAGGTGTTATAATTTCAAGTTCCTGTGTTGACATTCTTTCTCTTACTGTTCTTTCCATACGAGCAAGACCAATTCTGAATTGGTTTTGAAGAAGTTCACCGACACAACGAACACGTCTGTTTCCAAGGTGGTCGATATCATCCACATTACCTATGCCGTTAGCAAGATTTAGACAATAGTTTACAGACGCAAACATATCGTCGATAATTATATGCTTAGGAGCAAGTTCATCAATTCTTGCCCATAGCTGTTCCTTGATTTCATCTTCTGTTTCGGCATTCTCAATTATTTCTTCAATAATTGCTTTTCTAACCTTTTTAACAGGAAAATCTTCAACTTCAAAGTCAACATACTCGTCAAGGTAAACCATATTGTTAGAGAATACTCTTACCTTTTTACCTTCAACAAGCAATTCAACCTGATTTACACCTGCTCTTTCGATTTGCATAGCCAAATCCGCACTTATTGCGTCACCCTCATTAGCGATTATTTCGCCTGTTCTCGGGTCTGCAACAGGTTCTGCAAGTGTTTTGCCTTTAATTCTTGCCGAAATAGCAAGCTTTTTATTAAATTTATATCTTCCGACCTTAGCAAGATCATATCTTCTCGGATCGAAGAACATATTCATTATAAGTGATTCTGCATTTTCTACGTTAAGAGGTTCACCCGGACGAAGTCTTTTATAAATTTCAAGAAGTCCTTCTTCTCTTGATTCCGTAGTATCTTTTTCAAATGTTGCAAGAAGTCTTATATCCTCACCGAATACGTCAAGTATTTCGGCATTTGAACCAAGTCCCATTGCTCTTAAAAGAACTGTTACCGGCAATTTTCTTGTTCTGTCTATTCTTACCGAGAAAACATCGTTTGAATCTGTTTCATATTCAAGCCATGCACCTCTGTAAGGAATAACTGTTGAACTGTAAAGCGGTTTACCTGTCTTATCACGTTCAAATTCGTAATAAATACCCGGTGAACGTACAAGCTGGCTGACGATTACACGTTCAGCACCGTTAATAACGAATGTTCCCTGCTCTGTCATTAGAGGGAAATCACCCATAAATATTTCCTGTTCCTTGATTTCGCCTGTTTCAGTGTTGATAAGTCTTACGCTTACTCTCAAAGGAGCGGCATACTTTGTATCCCTTTCCTTACATTCTTCAACGCTGTACTTTGAATTGTAATCCAATCTGTAATCAAAAAATTCAAGTACAAGCTTACCGGCGTGGTCTGTTATAGGAGAAATATCGTGGAATATTTCCTTTAGACCTTCTTCAAGAAACCACTTATAGGAGTCTTTCTGTACCTCTATAAGATTAGGCATATCCAAAACTTCTTTAATTTTCGAATAGCTTAGACGCACATTTTTTCCTACTTCTACTTCATGCACCATTTTCTTAAATCACCTCATCATCATAATAGTAGTTTAAGTATTTTTCCTTTTATCCTAAATTTCTCTCCAAAAAATTGGGGTTGCATTTTGTATATATTCATGCTATAATACATACAATGATAATGTGAAATTTATTGGATAGTATCCCGATTTTAAGTCTAAGATACAGTTTATTATATTATCACAAATAATACGGTATGTCAAGGGGCATACCGTATTATTTTAGAATTTTTTTCATAAATCTTTGCATTTTGACCCAAACTGATATATAATATATAAATAAGGCTGACGACAGTTTTTCATCAGTCAAAATAACTTATATGGAGAGATTTTTAGTTATGCTTAAATTTAGTTGTAATATTGATTATATCCCCGTATCGGTGGATTTTATAGAAAATTATATGCCTGAGGCAAACGGTGCTTATGTTAAAGTATACCTGCTTGCACTGTCTCTTGCGGTTTACGGATATGAAATGTCCGCAAGCAGTATTGCAAGTCAGCTTAATTTGCTTGAAAGCGACGTTATAAACGCATTTGATTATTGGAATAAAAAAGGTGCTTTGAAATATGATAAAGACAGCGGAAATATCAGTTTTTCCGCTAAAGAAGAAAATATCAACGTAAGCATTCCCATAAAACAAGCCGAACCTATTCAAAATACAGAAAGCAGTCCAATTAAAAAGAGTATAGACCAAGTTTCAAATGCTATGACTCAAAATAAAGAACTTGCCGATTTATGCTTACTTGCACAGGAAATACTCGGTAAAACACTTACAAACAGTGAAATTGAAACACTTTATTATTTTTATGATGAACTTCAACTTTCACCGGAGGTTATAACAATATTGCTTGAGTACTGTGTTTCAAACGGCAAAAAAAATATGAACTATATTGAAAAAGTAGCTATATCGTGGAATAAAAACGGTATATTCACCATAGACGCTGCCGATAAATTCATAACCGCAGAAAAAGAGAAAAACGGCTACGCTTATAAAATCAGAAAGCTTTTCGGTATTGAAAACAGAAATCTTTCAAAAACAGAAGAAACTTATCTTAAAATGTGGCACGATAAATTTTTGATGGATGAGGATATGGTTGAGCTTGCATATGAGTATTGCATTATGCAGACAACAAAGCTCTCATTTCCGTATATCAACTCAATTTTAAAACGTTGGCACGAGCTTAATATTCATAATGTTGCCGACGCAAAGAAAGACCATGAAGATTTTAAAACAAAAAATAAATCTCAAAAAGATTTGAGCGTTTATGATGATAATAATATTAATTATGATGAACTTGAAGAAATAATGCGCGATAAGATGTAAAGGAGATTGAAATTCAATCTCCTTTTTTAATGTTTTTGTATTGACAAACTCTTTTTTGTATAATATAATAATATAGTTACTAAAACACAGATGAAATATGTGTGTAACGCATTTTATACAGTATTGTAATAATGCTGACGTAGCTCAGTAGGCAGAGCACTTCATTGGTAATGAAGAGGTCGGCGGTTCGACTCCGCTCGTTAGCTCCAAGGAATTGTCCCCGAATTTGGCTATATAGCTTTGTTTGGGGGCTTTTTGTTTATTGTTATACTTGTATTGATTATGTATTATGATTTAGATAATAAAGGAATGGCTTTGACGTTCCGCAGATAACTAAATATTTTAAGTCGCTCATTTGGCGGAATGGGCGACTATTTTTTATGGTTTTTAGTAATTCAATTAATAATGCTGTTATAGCTATTGTCAATATCATTTGTATGTAATCCATAAAAATACCCCCTTTTTGAGAGTGTCGGAACAGCCTAAACAGAAAAACAAAGGAACCGTAAGCGGTAAATATGATGTTGAAATAGTAACTGCCAAAACAGCAACAGATTTTCAGGGTAATCCGGCAATTATAGTAACATATAACTTTACAAATAACAGTAATGCCAATGCATCGTTCCTTACTTCTGTAAGTGCTAATGCTTTTCAAAATTCCGTACAATGCAATGTAGCTACAATGATGCCAGATGTAATGGACGCACAACCTTCATTGGCGGAAGTACAACCCGGAGGAACTATCACATTAGAATGTGCATACAGTTTGCAAGATACTGCAAACCCTATAACTGTACAAGTTGGTCCGTTAATAAATGTAACAGGCGAAATAAATGCACAAATGACATTTAATTTTAAAAACAATTAATAAAACAAAAAAAGATGTTCTCGCGAACATCTTTTTTTATATTTTCAAAAATTATTTAGCTGTTACAACAAGTGATGTACCGTCAACTGTAGCTGATTCTGTTACTTCTGCGAAAAATTCAGCAGGAACATATGTTAGATCATTAACAATTTCAGGTGCGGCACTTAGTGTTAGTGGCATCATTTTACCCTTAATATAGCTGTTTTCACCAATCTTTAGACTGTAAACACCGTCATTAAGAATAACTGCTCTGTTTTCTGCATCCCAAGTTACTGTGAAACCAGCGGCTTCTGCAACTTCTCTTAGAGGAACCATTGTTGTATTATCCTTTGCATATACATCTGAAACATTCTTATCACCGATTACAACATTTACAAGACCTGCATAGCTTACTTGCGGAGCTTCTGTTACTTTAGGTGAAGCTGTAGGAGCCGGAGTAGCATTTTTTGCAGCTTCAATCTGCTTTAGAGCAATTTCGTTTTCACCAAGAACTACAACCTTTGTAGGTGTTGTTTGAGCAGGGATACTCTTTGTTGATACATCGTAGAATACAATAAGATCATTTTTATTTATATCACCCTTATATTCTTTTTCATCCTTATCAACAATCTTTGTATCGTCAGCTGTTGCAATTTTCAAAGTATTTGCGGCATTTGTATAGCCTTCTTCATCAGCAAGATATGTATCTATATTTACATTACCTTCTTGGTCGCCGTTGATGATAATTACATTTGCTGTGTACTGAACAGGAAGAATAAGTGGAGTTGGTTCATATGAGCCTGTAAATACAGTAATTTTTGAACCATCAGTCAAATCACTTAGAGCCTTTTTGTTACCCAAATTGTCATATACAAGTGTATCATCTGTAATCTTTAGATTTACAGTATTGTTTTGATCGTCCTTGTTATTAACGTCTGTTGTTGTTTTGATAATTCCGTCAACGTCGCTGTCTGTTTTTACAACCGTTACGTCTACAGAAATATAGCTTGCAGTTTCAACAGGTGCTGCTGCGTCTGTTTCTTCACCGTTCAAAAGCATAATGTCGCCTTGAATTTCCGGTGTCGGCATAGCATCCGGTGCATATGTCGAAACAGGCTTATTAAGTTCTTCTTCTGAAATTTGTACTGTGTCTGCAAAAGCAGATGTACTTGCAGCAAGTGCTGCTGTTAGTGCAATTATTGCGATTAGATTTTTTTTCATTTTTATAATCTCCTTTTTTTTATTATTTGCATTTATCTGTTTGCAATTTATTAGACGTATATAACATCACTTTTGTTCCAAAAAAAATATGAATTTTTTATTAATAAACTTATAAAATCAAAAATAATGACAATACTAAGGTTGTATCAATAAATAATGGAGGCATAAAAATGAAAGGTATAAAATTAGTTTTATTATCATTTATTTCTGCCGCAATGCTTACATCATGCGGTATGAATAATACAAATGACAATACTGCACCGTCACCGGAATCAACGGTAAATACAAATCATGATAACGAAAATAAAAATGACAATAACAATGTTTCAAACGATGTAGATAACGCAGGTAATGCGGCAGGCGACGCAGTTAAAGACGTTGGTGATGCGGCAGGCGACGTTGTCGAAGGTGTCGGTGATGCAGCAGCCGATGTTGCTGAGGGTGTAAGTGACGCCGTAGGCGGTAATGACGCAAACAACAACGGTAAATAATCATTAAAGGGACTGCTATGCAGTCCCTTCATACTGTAAGAGGTTGAGAAATTAGTTTGGATTTTTTGAAAATGAACTCGTCGGCGTAC
>ERZ827117.1562-NODE-1562-length-16518-cov-2.981170_pt1 | contig 16518 bp, 13 predicted proteins | sample MGYA00519920_ERZ827117 | MGnify/ENA primary metagenome ERZ827117 (study PRJEB31778, sample SAMEA3449260) | human gut metagenome | biome: human gut; feature: human-associated habitat; material: faeces | place: United Kingdom | collected 2010/2012 ...
GCCAGAAACATACTGTTGATAAATGCTTCCGACATCTGATTTTCCGAGAGCAGGCGTCCTACAAGGCTTGCTTTCTTTTCCATAAATTTTCCCTTTCTTTCAACAGACGGCCCGGCTTTCTGGTGCCTGCCGTTTTGCTTTCCTTATTATAACCGCCCGCTTTTTGAGATGGAAAAACGGATATCGTATTATGCTCATATTTTTTTCATATGACTATATTGATTTAAAATCATTTTAATATGATACACCGTAAAAAAAAGGAGAAATTTTGTCACTTTGCACAAACAAAATTTCTCCCTTTTTGTAAATTATCTTTATTGTTCTAAAATTTTCTTACTTTCTTCCTCTCTGTTTCTCACTCTGCTCGCGGTGGTACTGCAGCGTGTAGAGCTGGTAATATCTTCCCTGCGCTGCTAAAAGCTCCTGATGCGTTCCATGCTCCACGATTTTTCCGTGGGACAGTACGATAATCTCATCCGCATGCTGGATCGTCGAAAGACGGTGCGCTACGATCAGCATCGTTCCGATGTTCTTCATCTTTTCCATGGAATCCTGGATCAGAAGCTCGGTTTCGGTGTCGATGTTTGCCGTCGCCTCGTCAAGGATCATGACCGAAGGCTTATGGATGATGGTACGCGCAAACGAGAGAAGCTGGCGCTGTCCGGCGGAGAAGTTGTTTCCTCTCTCCCGCACCGGCTCGTCGAGGCCGTGATCCAGCTTGTTGATAAACTGGTCAGCATTCACATAATGGCAGACGTCCATGATCTCCTCATCGGAAATCCCCTCCTCGCGGAGAATAATGTTGCTACGGATCGTTCCCGAGAACAGGAAGACATCCTGCAGCATCTGGCCGAATTTTTTCCGCAGGGAATCGATCTTGATCTTTCGGATGTCGATGCCGTCGATCAGAATCTCACCCTTCTGGAACTCGTAGTTCCGGCAGATCAGGGAAAGAATCGTCGATTTTCCGGAACCGGTGGAACCCACAAATGCGATTGTCTCTTTCGGGTTGACGTGGAACGAAACGCCTTTTAACACCCACTCGCCCGGGATATAGGAAAACCATACGTCGCGGAACTCAATTTCGCCCCTGATGCCGGTAAGCTCGATCGCATCCGGCGCATCCTGCATTTTGGGCTCGAGATCCAGAATCGAGAATACTTTCTCGGCGGATGCAAATGCGGACTGCAGCCAGTTGAACTGCTCCGCCAGGTTCTGGATCGGGTTGAAGAATTTTGAAATATACATGTAAAAGCTGACGATCATACCGCTGGTAAGCGTCTGGCCGAGGAACGACGTTCCCTCCAGATAGCCCTTGCCGCCTAAATACAAAAGGCAGAGCACGGAGCTGATATACAGCATGTAGACGAGCGGACGGAAAATACCAAACACGAAAATCTGCTCCTGCTGTGCGCGGCCGAGTGCGTTGCTCTTATCGGTAAACTCGCGCATCTTGGCATCCTCGCGGTTGAAGATCTGTGTGATTTTCATACCGGAAAGGTTCTCCGACAGATACGTGTTGATGTCCGTAGTACAGTCTTTTACTTTCCGGTGTGCTCTTCGCGAGAATTTGCGGAAAATAATCGAGAACAGCACGATAAACGGCACGAAGCAGAGCACCATCAGCGTCAGCTCATAGTTCAGAAACAGCATCGCAATCAGAATGCCGATGATCACGAAGAAGTTCTTCAGAAGATTGACCAGAAGGTTGGTGAACATCAGCGAAATCGCGTTCGTATCGTTTGTCGTTCTCGTGACAAGCTTTCCGACCGGAATCTCATTTAACTGCTCGTGGGAAAGGCGCTCGATGTGGACGAACAGATCCTCCCTCATATTGGAAATGATTTTCTGACCCGTCTTCTGCAGAATCACGGCCTGGAAATACGTGCACGCCATCGAGACAAGAAGGATTGCCGCATAGCCCGCTACCCACAGAAACAGGGTATTCAGCGAGAATTTTCCAACGACGAGCTCCTCAATTTTGCCGACGATCAGCGGCGAAATGATATCGTACGCGATCGAAAACAGCATCAGAAAACCAACAACGATAAACTGGCGGTAAAACGGCTTTGCGTAATCCATCAGACGCTGCATGATTTCACTGTCTTTCATGTTCCGCTCAAAGCCGGTTTCTTTTTCTCCATCTTTCACTACAAACGCGGCCACAATCAGCAGGGTGGAAATCACGCCGATGATCGCGCCGACCCAGAGAATCGGATAATAATTGTGCATTTCTACTCCTCCCCCGCTTCCTCTTCAAGTTTCTGCAGATCGACCATCTTGCGGTACGCCGTGCAGGTCCGGTACAGATCCTCGTGTTTTCCGACTGCATGAACTTCTCCGTCCTCGACGAACACGATCTTGTCCATCTGCTCCACCGTTGAAATCCGGTGTGCGATCAGAATTGTCGTCAGTCCCTCACGTTTTTTGAGATTGTCGAGAATCGTGCGCTCTGTTTTGGTATCGACCGCAGAGACGGAATCGTCGAGAATCAGAATCGGTGCGTGTTTCATCAGCGCACGCGCAATCGAGATTCGCTGCTTCTGTCCGCCGGAAACCGTCACACCGCGCTCGCCAAGAACGGTGCGGTAGCCCTCTTTGAACTCTGCGATATTGTCATGGACATCGGACATCATCGCCGCATCCTCAATGGCCTCCTGGTTTTCGTCATCAAAGGCGAAGGAAATATTGCCGGAAATCGTGTCGGAGAACAGGAAGTTGTCCTGCGGCACGTAGGCACAGCCCTCACGCACGGAGTGGATGGAAACGGTGTTGACATCGTGGTCATCAATGAACAGCGTTCCGTCCGGCACGTTGTAGGTGCGGAGCAGCAGATCGACGATGGTCGTTTTTCCGGAACCGGTCTTTCCGACGATGCCGACACTCTCGCCCGGCTCAATGGTAAACGATACGTTTTTCAGCACATCGTACTCCCCGTCCGGATAGCGGAAGGTCAGATTGCGGAACTCGATTTTTCCATGGATGGACGGCAGATCCTGCACACCGCCGCGGTCCTTCACATCGACTTTTGCGTCAAGCAGTTCCGTAATACGGTTTAAGGACGCTTTTCCACGGGATGTCTTCTCGATCAGCATGGAGACCGCCATGATTGGCCATACAACGGCCGAGAAATAGCCGATATACTCGACAAGCTGGCCGGCGTCGAAGCTTCCGCAGTAAACGAGATAGCCGCCGTAGCCTAAGATTACGCAGATGACGGACTCGACGAACAGCGTTACCATAATGTTCAGCAGTGTGGAAATTTTGGTATATTCTACGTTGATGTCCTCGTTCTCGCGGTTCAGTCTACGGAACATCATCAGCTCTTTCGTCTCTTTGACGAATGCTTTGATAACAGCAAGACCGGAATAGTTTTCCTGCGCGAAATCGGACAGTTCGGAAAAGGCCGCCTGGCGCTCTTCCCACTTTTTCATCAGGTATTTGCCGAGCGTTGTGCCGGCGGCCATCAGAAATGCCATCGGGATCATGGAAAGGCCGGTCAGGAAGTGGTTCATGCGCCACATTTTGATCACGGCAAGCAGGCCTAAAAACAGCGCATCGCAGAACATCAGAATACCGTCGCCGAAGCACTCCTGCACGGTATCGAGATCGTTCGTGTAAAGACTCATCAGGTTTCCGACTTTGTTGACCTGATAATACTCCTGGGACAGCTCCTTGCTGTGCGCGAACATGCAGGTACGAAGATCGGTCACCACACGGATCGCGGAGCCGAAAAAGCAGACTCGCCACAGGAAACGGCCGACTACCATGACGATAATGGTAATAATCATGGGCCGGCAGACCTGATCCAGCAGAAATTCCATATCAAACACCGCCGCCTGGCCGTTGACCAGAACAGGGTCGCCGTTCATGCCGTTGATGACCATGCGGTACAGCTCCGGTATGAAAAGCTGGAAATAATCTACGAGAATCAGCGCTGCAAGACCGAGAATCAGAATGGGCGCATTCTTCAGGTAGTATTTGTTAATGTACTTTCCAAATATCATATATTTTCTCCCTCTTTTTGTTTTTGCCATTGTCTGCTATGATCTTTCTGACCCTAACAGTCCTTCCCTTTTCCAAAGCGTTTTCGCCCCGGAATGCCTCCTTTCTTCTCCTGCATTTCACAGCTCCGATGCAATTTTAACAGAGATAAACAGAAGGAACTGGACTTTGAAAAATCCAATTCCTTCTGTTCCAATTCACATTCCTGCTCCAAAAGCGTTCCGCTTCTTCTTTGCAGGACACCGTTGTCCTGTGAATGTTTGTTCTATTTTTTAGTATACGGTTCTTTTTCTCTCCCGTCAAGCATTTCACGCGTTTTTCTGTTTTCTTTTTTATTTTTTGCCGTTTTCCGCTTTTTTTGCGCAAAATCTGCGCATTCCGGTTAAAACAGCCAAAAGAAGAAGAAGGCTGACGCCAAGTGTGATCCACCACGTTCTGGTCACGGCTGCAATCAGATATCCCACCAGGCAGACACACGCCGTAACGGCCGCATACTGCATCTGCGTCGATACGTGGTTCAGATGGTTGCTCTGCGCACCCGCACTTGACATAACCGTCGTATCCGAGATCGGCGAAATATGGTCACCGCAGACCGCCCCGGCCAGGACGGCGGATACCGAGATAATCATCATCTCCAGATTTGTTCCGGCTGCGAACATGCCCGTTGCAATCGGCACAAGAATCGCGAACGTTCCCCAGGAGGTTCCCGTCGAAAAGGAAAGGAACACCGCCACGGCGAACAGCACCACCGGGATAAAAATACTTGCGGATGCATGGTCTCCCACGACGCTTCCGACAAACTGGGCCAGGCCCATCGCATCACCGACGCCTTTTAAGGTCCACGCAAAGACGAGAATCGTAACCGCCGGAACCATCAGCTTGAAGCCCTCGGACAGGCTGTCCATAAAGCTCTTGAAGGTGATGACCTTCCGCGGCAGATACAGTGCCATCATAAACAGGACCGTCACGACGGAGGCAAAAATCAGACTCGTCTCTGCATCACATCCTGCGAACGCGGAAATCACATTGTCCGCGCCGCCGAGGAAGCCAGTGTAAACCATTGCTCCGATCGCTGATACAATCAATACGGCAACCGGGAGCACGAGGTCGATGACTTTTCCGTTCGGATTGACCTCCTGCTCGGAAACCTGCTCAAACTCCTCGCCTCCGGTCGTGAAAAGATCACCTTTGGCGGCATTATCCTCGTGGAGCTTCATCTGACCAAAATCAAAGCCGGTGTAGCAGATGTAAAAGACCATCGCAATTGTAAGGATCGCATACAGGTTATACGGAATTGTCCGCAGAAACAGCTGGAATCCGCTGATTCCCGCATCCGCCGGCACATACGAGTTGACGGCTGCCGCCCAGCTTGAGATCGGCGCGATAATGCAGATCGGCGCTGCGGTGGAGTCGATGATGTATGCGAGTTTCGCGCGGGAAACCTTGTGGCTGTCTGTGACCGGGCGCATGACAGAGCCGACTGTCAGACAGTTGAAATAGTCATCCACAAAAATCAGAACACCAAGCCCCATCGTTGCCAGAAGCGCACTCCGCTTCGTTTTGATCTTCGTCCCCGCCCATTTTCCATACGCCGCCGAGCCGCCGGATTTCGCCATCAGCACGACAACCATGCCAAGCAGGATATCGAAGATCAAAATGTTGATGTTCATGCTGTTCCGTAAAATTTCAAAGAAGCTTGTGAACGCATCCCACGGATGGAAGCCGGTGTACAAAAGGACACCGACTGCCGATCCGATGAACAGGGAACTGTAAACTTCTTTTGTTACAAATGCAAGCAGAATTGCAAGCAGCGGCGGGACGAGTGCCCACCAGGTTCCGATAAACATTGAACCATTCATGTCGTCTGTTTTCCCTTTCTGCTGTTAAGTTCGTTTACACTTCCGGCGTCACAATTTTTCCAGCTACTGCACATGCTGCCGCTGTCTTTGGAGATGCCAGATAAATTTCAACTTTAGAAGTACCCATTCTTCCAAGAAAGTTTCGGTTGTTCGTTGCTACAACACGCTCGCCGTCAGAGAGGATTCCGCCCGCTCTTCCGCAGCACAGACCGCAGCCTGGATGTGTAATCATGGCGCCTGCCTCTGCCAGTGTATCGAGAATGCCCATTTTGCTTGCCTGCAGATAAATCTTGCGGCTTGCCGGTGTTACGATCAGTTTTACGTAGTCGGCTACTTTTTTGCCTTTTAAAACCTCGGCTGCCGCCTGCAGATCCTCGAGACGGCCGTTCGTACAGGAACCGATGAAGACCTGATCGATCGGGGTTCCCTCGAGAACGCTGGTATCACGGATCTTGTCTACCTGGGACGGGCATGCCATCACCGGCACAAAATCCTCGGCGCGGTAGGTGATGGTGCACAGATATTTTGCATCCTCATCGCCTTTTAAGCTCTTCTGATAGTCATTGAGTTCGATCTCGCAGTATTCTGCAGTCTTCTCATCCGGGGTAAAAAGTGCACATTTGGCACCTGCCTCGATCGCCATGTTGGCAATCGTCATACGGCTTGCCACGGTCATATTTTCTACGGTGCTTCCTGAGAACTCCAGTGCGCGGTACGTTGCGCCGTCTGCACCGAGGTCACCGATCAGACGCAGGATAATGTCTTTTGACATCACATTTTTCGGCAGCTCGCCTTCGATGACAACTTTGATCGTCTCCGGCACTTTGATCCACATCGTACCCGTTCCAAGGATGCTCGCCATCTCTGTGTAGCCGATTCCGGAAGAGAATGCACCGACACAGCCGTATGTCGTCGTGTGGCTGTCGGTTCCGAAAACAACGTCGCCCGGTTTTACGTAACCTGCCTCTGTCATTAACTGATGGCAGATTCCGTCGCTTCTGTGTACGTTTTTCATGCCATATTTCTTTGCAAATTCATCGCCTTTGTGGAAATGTCTCGTATCGTCCACCTGGCTTGCCGGAACGAGGTGGTCGTAGATCAGAACGACTTTATCCGGGTCCCACAGTTTGGTAAAGCCCATCTCCTCGAATTTATCGCCGACAAACGGGATGAAGATATCATGAATCATGACTCTGTCCACGTTGACCGTCACAATGTCGCCCGGTTTTACGTCTTTTCCGGTGTTGTGGCGGATGATTTTTTCAATTACTGTATTGCCCATCGTTTCTTCCTCCCGCTCTTAGTCCAGTCCGTTGCGCTTGCGCATTGCCTTTACCAGGCCGCCTGCCTGAATGATATCCATCAGGTTCTCCGGCAGAGCTGCGATCGGGTATGTTTTTCCGTTGTAATCAACATGCTCATTCATCTTGACGGTGATGGCGTCGCCCTCTTTGATATCGTCGTGCAGATCCGGCTGCTCGATCAGAAGAAGGCCGTTATTGATGGAGTTGCGGAAAAAGATCCGAGCAAAGGATTTCGCGATAACGCAGGAAATGCCGAGCGCCTTGATGATCTCCGGTGCCTGCTCTCTCGAGGAGCCGCAGCCGAAGTTCTTTCCTGCCACGATGATGTCGCCCTTTTCAATCTGTCCGGCCAGTTCCGGGCGGAGCGGGGAAAAGCCGTACTGTTTCATATCGTCAATTGTCTTTAAAGCAAGATACTCGGTCGGGATAATGATATCGGTATCAATATCGTCTCCAAGCACCCATACTTTTCCTGTAAATGCTTCCATATGTTTATTCTCCCAAAAATATTATGTATCTCTCAAAGAAAATGGTCAGATCTGGTCTGCGGTCGCAATCTTTCCGGCAATTGCAGATGCGGTTACGGTTGCGGCAGAGCCCAAGTATACTTTGGAACTTGGATGACCGGCACGGCCCTTGAAGTTACGGGTTCCGGTGCTGATCAGCACTTCGTTCTCGCCGATGACACCCTGGCAGCTTCCCCAGCAGACGCTGCAGTTCGGGTTCATCACAATGGCTCCGGCCTCCATGAAGGTGTCGATGATGCCTTCTTTTAATGCCTGGCGGTAGATCGTCTGGCTTGCCGGAACAACGAGGAAACGGACGCCCTCTGCGACTTTCTTTCCGCGGATGATCTCTGCGCCGACGCGGAGATCTTCGATTCTTCCGTTGTTGCAGGATCCAAGGAATGCTTCATTGATCGGCGTTCCGCAGGTCTCTTCTGCCGGAACAACGCGGTCTACGAAATCCGGTTTTGCAACAACCGGGCGGACTTTGGAAAGGTCAAAGGTGTACTCTCTGACGTATTTTGCGTCCGGATCGCTGTGAAAGATTTCTTTTGGCTCTCTTCCGTGCTCTTTCAGGTACTCGATGGCTTTCTCATCTGCCTCAAAGATACCGGTCTTGGCGCCGGCCTCAACTGCCATGTTGCAAAGTGCCATACGGTCGCTGATGCTTAAAGTCTTTGCACCCTCACCGGTAAACTCCATCACCTGGTAGTTGCATCCGTTTGCGCCGACCTCGCCGATGATGGTGAGGATCAGATCTCTCGCATAAACGCCCTCCGGCAGTTTTCCTACAAGATTGAATTTTACGCTTTCCGGTACGAGTACCCAGGAAGTTCCCGTTACCATGCCGTACAGGAAATCGGTACAGCCGACACCGGTGCCGAATGCGCCGAGTGCTCCGTAAGAGCAGGTATGGCTGTCAGCGCCGAAGATCAGCTCGCCCGGGCGGACGTAATTCTCGATCATCACCTGATGGCATACACCTTTTCCCTCCCAGAAATCAATGCTATTCTCTCTTGCAAAATCACGCATTTTTTTCTGGGATGCCGCTGTTTTCGGGCTGTCGGACGGTACATTGTGGTCAACGATAAAAACCAGCTTTTTCGGATCCGCGATGTGCGGATGGTTTAATTTATTGCGATACATATCAACCGTCAGATGAGTAGTTCCGTCATTGCTCATCAGACGATCCAGTGTTACGGTATGAATATCTCCCGGTTTTACTTCCGGAACGCCGGCTGCAGCGGCGATAATTTTCTCTGCAATTGTCATTCCCATGAAACTAATCCTCCTTATTTAATGATGCAATAAGACCACCCTGGTCAAGTATTCCCTGCATATATGCCGGAAGTTTTGTACACTGGTATTCTTTGTCACCCACACGCACAATGCCTTCCTGAAGATTAAGTTCCATCTCATCACCCGCATTTACATTGTCATGCAAATCCTTACAGACAATAACCGGAAGTCCGATGTTGATTGAATTTCTATAAAATATTCTCGCAAACGATTTTGCGATGACTGCCTTAACTCCAAGTGCTTTTAATACGCTTGGTGCCTGCTCTCTCGAAGAACCGCATCCGAAATTCTCAGAAGCCACCACGTAATCCCCCTGTTTTACATTTGCTGCAAAGTCAGGATCAAGTGACTCAAATGTATGTGTTTTCATCTCATCAATTGTCGGAAAAAGAAGATACTGCGATGCTATTATCTGGTCAGTATCAACATCCTGATTGAATTTAAAAATCTTACCCATTTATAGTTTCCTCCATTTTATTGTTGAAATCGCTTTTTTTTAATTATACCATATTTTTTATTTGCTGTGAACTGTGTGCCTTTATCGTCAATCCAAAATCAGTTTTATTTGATTTCGTATAATTCTTTCAAGCTCTTTTACTCTCCATTCCGGCAGAGCAAACTTACTCTTATCTTCAAACTCAAAATTTTTCATATTTATCAGTCTTCTTCTTGCATCCGGATATAATACTGCTTTTGCAAGGTCGCTAAAAGAATCATACAGTTTTGGAATTCTGCTTTTAATATATTTTTCGTTAAAATCTTCTTTTTCGGCATAACATAATAACGATACATTATGATCAAATAGAGGAGCAGCACTTACTATCTCATAAGTATCCGTATCAAATATAAATCCAAAATTTCCTTTATGTCTGTCTTCATTCAAAATAAGAGCATCAAAAATAAACATATCTGCTAATTGTTTATCCCCAACTCTTTTAGAATACTCATCAATTATATCTGCCGGTAAAGATTTTGAACTTATCAAGCTAAATGGCACAAAACCATATTGTTCATTTGTAAAACAATTGCAAACTGAACATAAACGATTATTATAATTTCTTATATCATATATTACATGTTCTGCTGAAAAAGCATCTGCCACCTGACTTGAATAAAATTCAGAGTATGGCTCCAACCCTGTATTGCGTGCTCCTGAGCTCCCTCTTTTTAACAATTTTATCTGATCATTTTCACGAATCCAACATTTTGCAAAGGTTCCATCTGTACTATACTCAGGAGAGGGCGTTGATAAATTATCTCCGTACATTCCTCCATCAAATGCCGTATGAGCCACAACTTCATTAAACGGATTGCAAAACAAAGAAACCTTTTCCCAGCTCAAATTACTGTCTGCCTGCTTTACCCAAAATGTGTCTGTAAGTGCCAAAGCATGTGTCACGTCCAAAAATCCTTTTATATTATCGCATCCGCTCCTCACAAGAAGTTCTTTTATATGCTCCCTTCCTCTCGGTGCTGCTCTATGCGTGATAAAATTTCCTACATCTTTTATCCAAAAAGGCAGTCTTAATGCATGTACATTTGTTATCCTTACAAGTCCTGATTTTATTTCTAAAGTAAATGTCGCAACAATTTCATTTTTATTCATTAATGAATAATTAGTTGATTCATCCTTTGATACGGAATTTATTTTATTCATAAAAATCCTCATTTCTGCTCATAATTACAATAATACCAATTATATCATCCAATTTTCAGCCATGCAATTACAGCTTTTGAATTCTTGATTCCTGTCTGAAACCTTTACCTCCCATTTATTTTGCTATAACACCAAAAAAGGCAAAGCCAGCGCTTTGCCCTAGCAAGAATTTCGAAGAAATTCTTATTGATACACCACTACATTACAGCAATTTCCTATTCCATAAAAATAATAGCCACAGAATATCATGATTTTATCATGTTTTCTGTGGCTTTTTTAAATATAATTATAAACTTTTTATTATTTTTCACCTTTTATTTATTATCACTATGCTTTTTTCCTACGATTTCTTTAAACAACTGAACTTTTAAATGCTTTCATCATAGCAGGAGAAAGTTCTTCACAATCTTCATCAAAAACTATTGGCTCTTTCTTTGCTTCTTCAATTTCTTTGTGTCGTTCTTCTGTTAGTTTTTGATTCGGTTCAGTAATATATGTCTTGATCATAATATAATCCCCTTTCTGCATTGGTCGCAATTCTTACCGATGACTGCTACAAAACATTCTTCTTCTATACTATGCTCAAAATCATACATTTTTCTATATAATATAATCAGGATCATTGAACACAAATGATGCTGTTTCAACTGAAATTTTATGCTTCACTTTATTTATAGTATTTTTGTTCTCATCCCATTCAAACTTCATACTTATCCCACATATTATATACTATTTTTCATTGTTATTAAAGTTTGAGTACCATACATTTTTACATCATTCTCAAACTCCGGTACGGAGTCTATCATGTGCTCTGCGGTTTGAGTACCATACATTTTTACATCATTCTCAAACTACACATACACGTCTATTCCCTTGTCTCTAGTTTGAGTACCATACATTTTTACATCATTCTCAAACAAATAATAAAATCAATGTTTGTGAGGCGATGTTTGAGTACCATACATTTTTACATCATTCTCAAACCTCAAATTCAAAAATGAAATGCCATCACCAGCATAAAATGTACATACTGTACTCAAACATACTTGTCTTTAGATAATTTTATAATATCATATATCAGCAAATAACTCAACTGATAAAACAGCAATCTCTGTCTAAAATGTAGTACTTTTCTTCCTCTAATATACTGAATTGACTGCTCTCAAACAAAATAATATTCCATTTTCTACTCATAGCTTCAGCATAAAAATCCTGTATTTCTTTTTCTGAAAAATATCTCTTTAAGTCAAAGAATATAAACACCTGTATTTTTAATAAATCCCGCACTAGAATACAATATTTTATCAATCGCTCCAAATCATTGTCATATTCCTGAACTATATGCATTCCGATAGCTTTTGCCAATTTACTAATATCTACACTTTCATCAATTTCATATTCAAAATCAAATTCCATTTCTACATCATAGAAAAAATTATGTATCACTTGATTGAGTTCCTGATATTGCATCCATCTTTTTTCATTCACTGAAACATTCTGAACTGACTGTAAAAATTTATTTAAAATGCGTTTACTGTTCTCATCTACAAGCAAAGGATTTAATATCAATTCGACATACTTATTCCATGCTACCTCAGATTCTTCATGTGACAATATCCAGCTTTGTACTTCTCCCAAAACCTGTTTTATTAAAGACTTTTGAACTTTCCTCCACATTTTAGGATTTTCTATAACAAATACCGTAGTTTTATTTTCTGTCAATTTTACCCTGATTCCAAGTTCTGCCTGCGCAAACATCATAATATCACCAATCTTTCGTCCGATTGCAAAATTTCTTTTTGTTCTTCTCCTACCAGAAATTCCATTTTACTATACTGCTTTTCTGTGATAGTTAGCATCTGAACAAGTCCTTCAGGTGGTGTATTTTTCCTTACACCATCTATTATTCCTCTTGATACAGTAGTATTTAAAGCCAATTTTGTATAAATTGACTCCTGCATCATTACAAATCCACTCCAAACAATGCATTAAAATATACTTTTGCTGCGTGTCCTTCTCTGTTAGTCTCATCTTTCCATTGAACTTCTCTTGCATATCCGGATAAAAGCCGTGCTTCCTCCTCCTTACCTAATTCTCTCAAAAAACATTCCTGCTGCTTAATCTTTTCACGCACAATTTCAGTCCAGACACTATCCTTCATAAATCTACTCCAATTTATCTGTGTCCTCACTTTATTGCTTGTATCATGCGAACCATAATAACCTATCAGTTCGGAACTCGGATTTCTTTTCTGGTCGCAGAATATAACTTTAACTTTTTGTCTTGTAAGTTCTGTGAGCAGACCAACAGTCAACGAAACAGATGTTGACTCTATCAAAAGCAATCCGATTTCCGAAATGTGAATTTTGGTTGTATTCATATCACTGCGAACCACAAGATACCCTAATTGAAGATCCAGTTTCGCAGTGTTATGAATAACCACTACACGCCAGCTCATATAGTTTTCAGGTCAATTACCTGCTCATAAAATCCTGTTATAGATTGATTAATGATTTCAACCTTGTCACATCTTGATATTTCATTATTCAGTACCAATATACCAGCTTTAGCGGCTCCTCCTACCGATGACAAATTTGCAGCTACACTCTGGCACTGAAAAAGATGCAATATCTCCTCTATCACAAGACACTTCTCCAATAAAGATAACTTTTCAAATTTTTCCTTACCACTTTCCAATGTTTTTATCTGCGTTGAAAGTCTTATATTATATACTGTGTCTTTTAATTTTTTATAAAATAACTCATACAGCTTTATCAGCATCTCATCAGTCAATTCCATCTTATCTGAAATCTTTATATTCTTGTTCTCCTTATAATCTGCAGATACTTTTGCCGTCTTTTTTAGGATTTTCTGACTTTCTTCATCCAATACAAGCTGTTCTGCGCCTTTAAAAAGCAACCTTTTTTCAGTTCTTCCTGAAAGGTGCATCCTAAACCCATCCACATTAAAAAGTGAATCCATTTTTATTTTCCTAATTCTTATATCAGGATTTTTAAGTTCAAGTTTCTCAACACAATATCTTATTGCCGCATTCTCAGATTTTTCCAACTCTTTTGCAAGATAGACAGGAACAAATTCCAAAGTCCTTATTTTATTGCCTCTCTTATCCTCTGATTCAACAAGCATAAAGTATGCTCCGCTTGCCTTGTTATATGCACCATATTTTTCTGTTGCACGAAGCCTGTCATCACCTGAATTATTTTTTATCGGAATCTGACCTTTACCTTTTTTCATTATCTGCTGGTCAAATAAACCTCCTCTGACTTCATATGCTTTTCTCGTAAACAGTATGTTATTTTTCCTCATCACCTTATTTACAGTAACAATAGTTCCATTTTTACCTGATACCCAAGCCGTTTCACCACTCCTTCTGACTGTCCCCTGTTCAAACATCTTTTTAAGATTATATGTTCTTCCCGGATTATTTCTCACAAACCATGCAGCATCTTTTGTAAATTTAACATAGTATATATTTCCAACCTCTATATTCAAATAAGCATCTTTCGCGTGATGATAATCATTTATACTCCTTACTTTTGTAAACTTAAATTTATGTCTAAATTCACTTACCGCATTAGCCTTTGCATATACTATCTCTGAATCAGGATATGCTTTTGTGAGAAGCTGCGTCACTGCTTTTGTACTCTGTCTTGTCTCTACAAGCTGTCTTGCAATAAATCCGGACAACTCATTTTCACTAAATCCATCACGCCTCGTCAAGCGGTGATATTTTTCCTTTGAAATTAAATCTTTCTTTTTAAGCATATCCCATAACGTTTTTGACTTGTCCATATATTCCTTTGGTACCGGGAAAACATCTGTTTTACTGCTATTCAGCTCTCGCTTTACAAGAACTCTGTTGTCAAGGCTGTCATCCATGACTTTTGACTGCGGATATATATGATCTATATCATATCTGTTTGTAAACAAATCTTCTATATCTATCACCTCATTTGAATACATGCATCTTCCCATTTGGGTATAATACAAAAATAATTTATCACTTCTAAGCTTATTGTCATCTTCCTTTACAAGATTTTCATAAATCTCAGGTGCTTCTTTTTTACAATATTTATATTTTTCCAAAAGTCTCGATTTTCTTGAAACTTTTACATCACCCTTTTGTCCCGGTTCCCTTGCCATCTCGACAAATATACGCTCCGGTTTACTTCCCATTATCTTTGATATTTCTTCTACTATTTTTAAAGTCTGCCATACAGGTCTTTTCACCGCCGGTGATACATAAAGTTTCTGAACGTCATCATATGTTATAACTTCAGATTTATCTTCCGCTTCATCATTCAATCTTTTTATCTCTGAAAGATAATCGTACTTGTTGCTGAGAAGCTGCATAAGATTTTCATTAGTCTCCCAAAGTGCTGATATTATATTTAGCACTTCGCCTGTTTCTTTGTTTACCGACTCTACTTCTTCTAAAAATTCTCTTGAAAGTCTTCCCCAACCCGTATATTTCTTTGCCGCAAGTTGTGTCACCTGTTTATCACTAAGCTCCGGATATTTAATCTTAAGTCTCTTTTTAAGCATCTTTTGGGAATCAGCAAATACCGTAATATCCTTTATTATATCCTCTTTCTGACTTTGACTTAAATTTATATCTCCTGCTATCTGTTTTATATCATGATATGATTTAAGAGAACTTTTAAAGTTCTGATCAAACCCTGACAACTCCTGTTCTCTTTCTATGATACCATTCCTTATAAGAAAATCTTTAACTTTCTTTCCCGTTACTCTCTGATATTTCTTAAAAACATTTTCATAGACAGCCTGCTTTATCTCAACTGACACTTTTTCTCCGTCAATTCTCAAATTGTTAAGTTCATTTAAAACCATAAATTTTGAATAGAGCAATGATTCCTTAGGTAAAACATCTTTTCCTATCAAATATGTGCATTTATTTGTCATTCTTCCGATAAATTTTCTAGCACTTTCCTCCGCATCAATCTTACTCTCAAAATTCCACGGATATATCTTTCCATCCTGTTTTCTTACTGCCCAACTGTTTCCGCCTTTATCAGAATGATATGTATTAAGTGGTCCCACATAGTATGGAATACGAAACTTAAATATTGCCTTTATCTTGTCTGTGTTTGTATAACCCTCCGCATCTTTTTTACTCAAAAACGGATAATACAAAGCAGCATTTTTTAATATGCAGTCAAGCTCTGCCTCATGCAGTTGGTAAGGTATTACACCATTATCACTTATTATCTGCTTTGGCAAAAATGTTTCATTTTCTATCTCATTTATAATATTTTCTGCAATTTCACTTTCTTTTTCATCATCAAAACTTATCTTATTTAAAGTTTTTTTAAGTAATGAATAGAAATCAGCCTTTGTACATTTTTTGTCTATAGGTACTTTCTTTCCGTTCTTCTTAACCATACCTATATATGCACTGTAATTTGCCTGTTTTTCAGGTAATCCAAAAATCCTCTTATATTCGTCCGGTCTTGTTTTTAAAAGATCTTTTAACTTTCTCAAATCCGCCTTATGCTTTTCATATATCTTTACTTTTGCTTCTGAAATATATGTCGAACCCTCTAATATATCACTAAGTACCGCCCAGTCATAAAGAGTCTTTCCGGCAGTTATCAATAAAAATCTTTCTGCTAAAGTTTCCTCAACATCCGCAATATACTCATCATAATTTGAATCGGCAAAGGAAATTTTACTTCTTTCCACGTCATCAAGTGAGTTATCAGCAAATATTTCACTTAATTTAACCGTACAACCTGTAACTAATGCCGCAAGTGCTTTTTTCTGCTTGTCCGTTCCTGCTATTAGCTTTCCTAACTCCTGCTTTTTTGCCGTTTTACTTTTTCGTCTTGATTTAAGCAAATCTCCTA
>ERZ827117.1570-NODE-1570-length-16449-cov-3.173417_pt1 | contig 16449 bp, 15 predicted proteins | sample MGYA00519920_ERZ827117 | MGnify/ENA primary metagenome ERZ827117 (study PRJEB31778, sample SAMEA3449260) | human gut metagenome | biome: human gut; feature: human-associated habitat; material: faeces | place: United Kingdom | collected 2010/2012 ...
TGTGCTGCGTGGTGCCGATGATGATATGCTCCTGCGGAACGAACTTGCCCAGCAGATCTTCGTGGCCGCTGCCGTTCTGCAAGGTCATCAGGTAGGTATCGGGGCCGATGATGCCCTTATTGTTGTTCAGGGCGCTCTCGCTGAACATAGCCTTGACAAAGACGATGATCAGGTCAACAGGCTCCATGCCCTCGGTAGAAAGGACCGCAAGAGGATGGAAAATGTTGGAGGTTCCGTCCGGCTCCTGGACCTCCAGGCCCTGGGCGTTCACCTTTTCCACCAGTGCGGCGTTTACATCTATCACGGTCACTTCGTTGTGGCGGCTCAGGTACGAGCTGTACAGCCCGCCCATGGCACCGGAACCAAGAACTGCGATCTTCATAGGTAGTTGCTCCTTCCGAATCCGTTTACTTATAATAAATAGGAATGCTCTATCTCCCACCGGGGCCGCCCGCCGGGCAGTGCCCGCAGGTATACCCCGGAATGGTGCTTATGAAAAGGTCACTCGAAAAAGTAAGGCTGCCGGTAGCGTCTCCGCCTCCAACTCTTTCTGCCGCATCTGCTCGGTAAATTGTTCCTCGGCTGCGTACAGCGCGTCCCGATCCGCTTGGGTCTGGGCCAGCTGTCGGGCGGCCAGCTCGTAGTCGCGCATCGCCAGCCCCTGCACGATGGCCGAATGCTGGTCGGCCACATAGCGCCAAAGGTCGGCATTTTCGAGCATGCGAAGCAGGCGGTACAAATCACCGCTGTTGCGCTCCATCGCTTCCATCACAGGCTCACGCCCGGCCAATGTATATAAGGTACGGTGAAACTCAAGATGCAGGCGCGCCATTTTCACGATGGCCCCACCCTGCAGCGCTTCGAGCTCCGCTGCAACGCAGCGCTCCAGCGGTTCCAGCGTGGCGGGGCGGTGATTGTACAATTCGCCCAAAACGGCCTGGCAGACCGTGCGGTGCATCCACACCGTCTGGCGGATCGTGTCAGCGCTCAGCGGCGGCACCACAGCCCCGCGGGGGACCGGGCGCAGCATCTTTTCGCGCTCAAGGCGGGAGAAGGTGTCATGCACCGGGGTGCGGCTGACCTGCAGCTCGGCGGCAACGTCGGTTTCGGCCAGTTTTTCTCCGGGGTGCAGAAACATCTCCCGTATATAAGTAGAAAGGACCCGGTAAACAAACGCACGGGCGGATTCTTCAGAGGCACGTACAGTGCGTATATCCGTCTGCATTGGTTATCAGCTCCTTTCTGTTTTATCATAAGGGTAGAAGGTCTGCTTCCACATCCTGTAGTGGAAGCAGACCCGGCGTACAGGCACAGTTTTCCACACGCTGTACCCCAGGTTCACCTATAGTATAGCGCAACTCTCGACAAATTGCAAGACTGACTTGTATGCCAATATTGTTGAAAACTTATTGTTCATTTCGCCGAAACATTCAAACTTTCCGGCAAAAAAAAAGAAAAAGTGTCAAAAAAGGCTTGCAAAACCCAAGAAAGCGTGCTATTTTATTGTCAGACCCGATGGTACTGGTGTGCAGTTGCTTGTATGCACAGCGATGGGCCGCGGTTCCCCCGGTCAGCCTACAACATCTAGTGTGCAGACACGCACCGCCCGGGAAACGAGGTACATCACATGTCACAGCTTGCCAAGCAGCCGGTGATCACGGGGCCTGATGATGCGTACAGCTACCTACGCCGCCGCATTATCGACTTCACCCTTTTGCCCGGTGAGTTCCTGAGCGAGAATGCCCTGGCCGCCCAGATGGGTACAAGCCGCGCTACGGTGCGCGAAGCGATCGCCCGCCTGGCCGAAGAAGGCTGCGTGGAGGTTTTTCCCCAGCGCGGCACCCAGGTCAACCGCATCTCGATCAATCGCCTGCGGCACGCCGTCTTTCTGCGCACGGTGCTGGAAGAAAGCGTTCTGCGCCAGCTCTGCGCCACCGGCCTGACCGATGCCCAGTTCAAAGAGCTGGAGGACAGCCTGAAAAAGCAGCGTGCTTATTACGCCGCGCAGGCTTCGACAGAGCTGCTGGACGAGGACACCCACATGCACCGCCTGTTTTATGAATACTGCGGGCGGGAACACGCGTGGAACAGCTTTTCGATCATCAACTGTGACATGATGCGTATCCGCCAGCTGCAGATCATGACCTACAGCTACAAGGTCCAAATGGTGGCCGTTGCCAGTTGGGAGAACACCCTGACCGAGCACCGCATGATGCTGGACTGTCTGCGCAGGCAGGATGCCGAGGCCATCACCGTGTTGTGCCACCAGCATCTGGGCTTCATCACCCGCGACGCCGACCATCTGCGGCGGTTATATCCCCAGTATTTCTACGAGAATGAGAAAAGCGAGGATATCATCTTTTAATTATTTGGCTTAAGGCGACCCTACCGCTTGGAGGGATGCCTTAAATACCAAAACGGTCCGTATCCGCTTTGGTAATATGAATAAGGTAATTATTTATACTGTATGAAAGGAGGAAAGCACATTCCCGGCAAACGACTGCTCTAAGCAGTCAGGAGAATCATTGTAATTTAGAAAGGGGTATTTACCTTGGAGTTCGTAGTCGGTATTTTGCTGCTCCTCACGTTCTTCGGCCTGGCTTATTACTGCATTAAGGGCCATAACCTGATGATCGGCTTCCTTATCATCACTATTCTGTGGACTGTTCTGTCCTTCCTGGGCGCTGCTTTCGCGTCCCCTGAGTTCCTGTCCACCACTGCTTTCTATTCGAATGGCGAGCCTGTCAAACTGATCGCCATCCTGAACAAGATCTACCAGTCCGCCCCCGAAGGCTGGGGCACCACGCTGGTCAACGTCTGCTGGGGCGCCTGGTTCGGCCGCGTCCTGATGGAGACCGGCATTGCTTCCACCCTGATCCGTAAGACTGTTGAGCTGGGCGGCGATAAGCCCATGGTCACCATCGCCCTGCTGAACGTCGTTACCGCTATCATCTTCACCGCCATGACCGGTGCCGGCCCCGTTATCGCTATCGGCGTTATCGTCCTGCCCATCATGATGTCCCTGGGTGTTCCCAAGGCAATCGCCATGTTCAGCTTCATGGAGTCTGTTGCCGCCGGTATCTACCTGAACCCCGTCAACTTCGCTCAGTATCGTGCCTTCTTCATCGAAGTCGATGAGATGCCCGACTTCACCCTGGGCTGGTACGCCGCTCACTGGGGCTATGCCGCTCTGGTCATCTCTGTTATCGTCACCACCATCCTGGCCGGCTTCTTCCTGAAGAAGAGCAAGACCAGCCACGCCTGGGCCGCTCAGACCCGCGGCGCTTCCGAGCAGAAGGATGCTCCTCTGTACACCCTGATCCTGCCCATCGTTCCCGTTGTGCTGAAGATCTGGCTCGACTTCTCCGTTATCGGCGGTTTCGTCATCGCTGGTTTCGCCGCTCTGTTCCTCTGCGGCAAGATGAAGGGCTCCTTCAAGGAGAACTGCCAGCTGGTCAACAAGCTGTACTATGACGGCGTTGTTGATACCGCTCCCCTGGTTGGCTTCCTGCTGACCCTGCCCATGTTCAACACGGTTGCTAACTACGCTTCCCCGTTCTTCAAGGCCGTTCTGGGCCCCGTCATGCCGAAGAGCGAGCTGGTCGTCTGCATCCTGTTCGCCGCCCTGCTGGCTCTGGGCCTCTTCCGTGGTCCTATGACTCTGGTCGGCTGCGGTGCTGCTACCTTGGGCGTGCTGCGCGGTGTCGCTTCCTTCAGCGTCCCGTTCCTGTACTGCGTCTTCGCAATCCCCACCATCACCGTCAACATCGGTTCCTGCATCACCCAGTCCTGGGTTGCTTGGGGCCTTGCCTACACCAAGGTTGAGTCTAAGGATTACCTGAAGCTCTCCATCCCCATGACTTACATCTGCGGCGTTCTGCTGTACGTCCTGACCTTCGTCACCATGAGCGGTCTGGGCACCGAGTGGTTCATCTGATCCGCTTTACGCTTGTAAGTTAAACCGTAAATTAGGGTGCCGCCGCCTTGAGGGCGGCGGCATCTTACTTTTTGAAGAAGAACACTTCCCTACCCTACCGATCATTTTTAGGAGGAAAACTGAATGGCAGATCATCGCGCTGTTCGTATGGGCATTGACGTCGGCGGCACTTACACCAAGTGTGTTGCCATGGACAACCTGACCCATGAGATCATTGGTAAGAACGAAGTTAAGACCACCCACGACGACAAGGACGGCGTTGCCGCCGGCGTTGTGCAGTCCTTCAAGAACTGCATGGCCGAGAACAACATCGCCCCTGAGGACGTCGTCTTCGTTGCACACTCCACCACCCAGGCAACCAACGCCTTCATCGAGGGCGACGTTGCTTCCGTCGGTGTTATCGGTGTTGCAGGCGGCGGCCTGGAGGGTTTCCTGGCAAAGCGCCAGCTGAACCTGAAGGACATCGTCCTGGACGAGAAGGTCGGCCGTAAGATCCCCGTACACAACAAGTTCCTGAAGAAGAAGGAAATGACCGACGAGAAGATCAACGCCGCCATCAAAGAGCTGTGCGGTGAGGGCAGCCAGGTTATCGTTGCCTCCATGGCTTTCGGCGTTGACAACATGGACGAAGAGGTCAAGATCCATGATCTGGCCGAGGCCCAGGGCCTGCCGGTTTCCATGGCTTCTGACATCACCAAGCTGTACGGCCTGACCCGCCGTACCCGCACTGCCGCCATCAACGCATCCATCCTGCCCAAGATGATGGCTACCGCAAACGCCACCGAGAGCTCTGTCCGCAACGCTGGCGTTACCGTCCCCCTGATGATCATGCGCGGCGACGGCGGCGTTATGGAGATCAGCGAGATGCGTAAGCGTCCCATCCTGACCGCCCTGTCCGGCCCTGCTGCTTCCGTCATGGGCTCCCTGATGTACCTGCGTGCTTCCAACGCCATCTACTTCGAGGTCGGCGGCACCACCACCAACATCGGTGTTATCAAGAACGGCCGTCCCGGCGTTGACTACGCCCAGATCGGCGGCCACGACACCTACATCAACTCTCTGGATGTCCGCATCCTGGGCTGCGCCGGTGGTTCCATGGTCCGTATCAACGACCATGGCGTTGAGGACGTCGGCCCCCGTTCCGCCCACATTGCTGGCTGCGAGTACGCCTGCTTCACTCCCGAGGAGGAGATCGACGCCGGCCCGCTGACCATCGAAATGCTGAGCCCGAAGCCGGGTGACCCCTCTGACTACGTCGCCGTCAAGCTGGCAAGCGGCAAGCGCATCTGCTTCACCAACACCGACGCTGCCAACGTGCTGGGCCTGATCGACGAGAAGTACTTCGCACACGGCAACGCAAGCGCTGCCCGTAAGTGCATGCAGCCCGTTGCTGACAAGCTGGGCATCACCGTCGAAGAGCTGGCTACCCAGATCCTGGACAAAGACTTTGAGAAGGTCAACGCCTGCATCAACGCCCTGGCTGACAAGTATCAGCTGGACCACGACGCCATGAAGCTGGTTGGCTGCGGCGGCGGTGCTGCCTCTCTGGTCCCCTACTGCGCCAAGAAGATGGGCTTGCAGTACTCCATTCCCGAGAACGCCGAGGTCATCTCCTCCATCGGTGTTGCCCTGTCCATGGTTCGTGACGTTGTCGAGCGTGTTATCCCGAACCCGACCCAGGAGGACATCAAGGAACTGAAGAAGGAAGCTACCGATGCTGCCATTGGTTCCGGCGCTTCCCCCGACACCGTCGAAGTCCATATCGAGATCGACAGCCAGACCGGTAAGGTCACGGCTATCGCCACCGGTTCTACCGAGGTCAAGACCACTGACCTGCTGAAGGAGTGCGACGAGGCCGAGGCTGAGCAGCTGGCTAAGGAGGACTTTGGTGCCAAGGTCTCCAACATCCACCTGGCTGAAAAGACCGATAAGTTCTACGTCTACACCGGCGACATGGGTGATCGTCATCCCATCCGCATCGTGGATAAGAAGGGCTTCATCAAGGTCCAGTGCTCTGACGGCGTGGCCGCTAAGGTCAAGGCCGGTGAGTACAAGGAGAAGGTCGAAGAGCTGTGGAAGGACATGGCCGTGTTCAAGACCGATACGGTTCTGCGTCCTGACTACTTCGTCTGCGTTGGCCCCCGTGTCTGCGACTACTCTGCCGTCGATCTGGATCAGGTCATGCTGCTGATGGATCTGGACATCATGGATCGTGAGCCCGATGAGGAGATCATCGTGGTTGCTTCCGTGAACGACGTCCGCTGATTTACCCCAAATAACACAAAAAACGGCTCCGCGCTCTGCGGAGCCGTTTTTGGAAAGTGAACACATGATGACAAAGGAACGGTTTCAGGAATTACTAAAGCCCATTGCCGACGGCCTGTTTGGCAAGCAGCGCACCCGCTACGGCGAAGCGCCCCACTATACGGTACGCCCGGTGGGCATGATCGTGGAGGATCTGTGCCGCATCCCCGAGGATGAATGGGCCAGGTATGCGTTCTCTCGTGAACCGCTGAACGGTAAGTTCACCGACGAGCAGCGCCTTGACCTGACCCGCCAGGCCATTGCCTGCGGGCGCGAGTACGCCGAAAAGCTGGCTGCCCAATACGGCATGCGTGACCCCGAAAAGCTGGCCAAGCAGCTGGGGCTGAATGTGGATTATCCTGATATGCCGCAGAATGCTGAGCGCGTGCTGTTTGCGGAGTTCCGCGAGCCGAACAACATCCACATTTATATGGACGGCGTGCGCAAGGGCCGTGCTTTGCTGAGCGAGCCGGGTGTCTCCCACGCGCTGACCGGGCAGCTGGACATTGCCAAGCTGCTGCTGGGGCACGAGCTTTTCCACTTTGTGGAGGAGAAGTATAAAAAGGAGATTTGGACCCGCACCTACAAGATCGAGCTGTGGGCACCCAAGCCGCTGCACAACCGCTCCGGCGTGGCCGTGCTGGGCGAGATCGCGGCGATGTCCTTTGCCAAGACCCTGACGGGTATCCCCTACTCCCCGTATGTGATGGACGCGTTTTTGGTGTACGGCTACTCGCCGGAGGCCGCCAGCGGTCTGTACGAGGAAATGATGGAAAAAACCGGCCGTACGCCCCGCTTGCCGGAGGCCGCAGATACGGATGCCGCCCCCGAGGCTTTGCCGGAATAACCTGTACAGAAAGGTGCGATCACCCCATGAATATTTTTTGGGATGCTGAAAAGTACAAAAAAGATTTTATGTTCGTGCCGCAGTACGGCGCGGCCGTGATGGACCTGCTGGATGCTGCACCCGGTGCCCGCGTGGTGGATCTGGGCTGCGGCAACGGCGCGCTGACTGAGCAGCTTTCCGCGCGCGGCTATGATGTGACCGGCGTGGATGCCTCGGCAGAAATGCTGTCGCTGGCCCGCGAAGGCCACCCTGAGCTGAAGTTCCAGCCCGGCAACGCGCTGGACTTTACGCTGGGTGAGCCGGTGGACGCTGTGTTCTCGAACGCGGTGCTGCACTGGATCGACGCGGACAAGCAGCAGACGATGCTGGATCACATTGCCAGCCAGATCAAACCCGGCGGCCTGCTGGTGTGCGAGTTTGGCGGCAAGGGCTGTGCCGAGACTGTACACGCCGCGCTGGAAAAGCGGTTTGCCGCCCATGGGCTGCACTACCGCCGCACCTTCTACTTCCCCACCGTAGGCGAGTATGCGCCGATGCTGGAAAAGGCCGGTTTCCGCGTGGAGTATGCCACGCTGTTTGACCGCCCCACCAAGCAAAACGGCCCGGACGGCCTGGCCGACTGGATCCGCATGTTTGACACGGCCCCGTTTGCCGGGGTAGACCCCGCGCTGGCCGCGCAGATCATTGCCGAAACGGTGGACGACCTGCGCCCCGTACTGCTGCACGACGGCGTGTGGTATGTGGACTATGTGCGCATCCGCTTTAAGGTGCGCAAGCTGTAATTTCCTGTAATATGCAAAAATCCGCCGGGCTGCAGCGCCCAGCGGATTTTTTGTTGTGTAGGGAAGTTATTTGACGAGGTACTCATCCAGCACGCCGTCGACGTAGGCTTTCTGCTCGTCGGTCAGGGTGCCGAACGGGCGGCGGGCATCGCCAACGGGGTAGCCCTGGCGCGCCAGCTCGTACTTGATAGCGGGGATCAGGCCCACGCGGCACATAGCTTCCATGCAGTTGTTGGCCTTGTGCTGCAAGGCCAGGGCTTCCTCGCGGTTACCTGCATCAAACAGGTCGAAGATCTTTTTGTAGTGGGGCAGCATCATATTGAAGGTGCTGCCGATGGAACCGCAGCTGCCCAGGGCCTGCCCGGCGACCATCGTTTCATCGTAACCGTCAAAGGCGATGAGGTCGGGGTTCAGGTTGAGGATGCGCTCCATCTGGAACAGGTTGTAGTTGGTCTGCTTAACACCCAGAATGGCGCCGCTCTTGAACAGCTGGATATAATCGGGGTTGGCAACGTCGAACTCTTTGTGCGTGTTGCCGGGGAAGTTGTAGATCAGCACCGGGCTGCCTGCGGCTTCGGCAATATCGTAATAGTAGCTGCAGACCTCCTTGGGGGAGAAGCCGTAGTAGAACGGTGCCGTGGCGGCGACCACATCGTACCCCATGCCCATGGCCGCTTTGGCGTAGCGGGTGGCTTCGGCTGTGCCGATGGCACCGACGTGGGCGATCAGGTTGGTTTTACCGGCGTAGGCAGCGGCAGCTTCAAACACCTGTACGCGCTCAGCCTCGGTCAGCAAAAAGCACTCGCCGCTGCTGCCGCCGACGAAGAAGCCGGCAGCACCTTCCTCGATATTACGCTGCATCAGCTTTTGCAGCGCGGCGGCATCGATCTTGCCTGCCTGATCGTATGCGGTGATGCTGGCTACATAGATACCGGCCAGCTCCTGTTTGGTTTTCATAAAAGACTCCTCCTGCAATTTGGTTAGGGCGGCGGGGCTTTCAGGGGGAAGCCGTGCCGCCTTAGATTAAACAGAATCCCTCTTATTTGTATGATAACACAGGAGCACAGCACATACAATTGACTTTTACGCCAAAAAGCAGGGGGAAATTTCAGCGATTCGACAGGATTTATGCAGGCAGTTCGGCCCGGGTGGGCCGCAGCAAAGGCGATGCGCTGCTTTTCGCCGCCCGACAGGCGGAGGATGCTGCCGCTGCGCCGCATTTGCAAAATGCGGACAAGGCTGGTATAATAGTAGTAATTGCGCATGCTGCGCTTAGAAACGTGAGGGGTTATGATTGAAAAACTTGTACATCAGCGCCGCCGAATATGACTACCACACACTTTTGAAGGTGGCCGAGATGGCCGGGCTGGCGGGGCTTGTGGGCTTCCATGAGGCTGGGGACGGCTACCTGATCAGCTTCCCCGAGGGGGAGCAGGTCGATGCCTTGATTGCGGATTACAAGGGCCGCCTGCGGGACCTGGAAAATAACATCTGGATGCACTGACCGCCCATGCTGGCGCAATTTTGATAGCTTTATGCAGAAAAGCGATAGACATTGTGTTGCCGTGGCGGTATCCTAATAGCAGCAGCTTTTATAAAGGAGACACGCCCATGCCGCAGACGAAAATTGCATTTTTTGATATCGACGGTACGCTGATCGACATGCAGACAAAGCAGATCACCCCCAAAACGGTGGAGGCCTTGCACCGCCTGCAAGACAGCGGTGTGAAGCTCTGCATCGCCACCGGGCGCTCGCCGATGGTGCTGCCCAAGATCGCGGACATCGAGTTTGACGCCTACCTGACCTTTAACGGGTCGCTGTGCTATGATAAGCAGGGCGTGATTTTCAGCAACCCCATCCCCCACGCGGACGTGCTGCATTTTATCCGCAACGCGGCGGCGCTGGGGCGGCCGGTTTGTGTTTCGACCAAGGACCGGCTGGCAGCCAACGGCACCGATGCTGACCTGGCGGATTATTTTGCGATCGCCAACGAGCCGTTGCGCATTGCCGAGGATTTTGACGCTGTCTGCCACGAGGATATTTACCAGCTGATGCTGGGCTGCCGGGAAAAGGACTACCCTGCCCTGCTGGACGGCGTGCCCGGGGCGAAGATCGCCGCCTGGTGGGATCGCGCGGTCGATGTGATCCCAGCAAGCGGCGGCAAGGGCATTGGCATTGAAAAGCTGCTGGCCTATTTTGGCATCGACAGGGCTGACGCGCTGGCCTTTGGCGACGGCAACAACGACCGGGAAATGCTGCTGACCGTGGGCACCGGCGTGGCGATGGAGAACGGCTCGCCGGAGCTGAAGGCGCTTGCCGATGCAGTCTGCGGGCCGGTGGACAGGGATGGCGTTTACTGGTATTGCGCAAAGAATGGGTTGATTTGAGTTAGTTCGGAGCAAACCTATAAAAATACTGCCGTGTCGGGTATGGTGCCCGGCACGGCAGTTTTGTTTTTGCGTTGGATAATGCGGCGTAGGGGCAGGCCTGCAAAATTCCCGCGCCGCCACAAAACGCCACGGGCGGATAGGGAATCCGCCCCTACGGTGAAAATGTTCGGCTCACAACGCAATCTCATAAATACTACGCTGGGGCGTCATGCCGTAGGCTGCGTAGGCTTTTTGGGCAATGGCGTTGTGGCTCCACACCATCAGTTCTACACGCTGCGCACCGAACTTGCGGGCGCACTTTTCTACCTCGGCAAACATGGCGCGTCCAATGCCCTGGTGGCGGTACGGCGCATCGACGACCAGCAGGTCAATATAAGCAGTCTTGCCGGGCGAGGAGATGCTCCGCTCCAGCAGCGAGACAAAGCAGCAGCCCACAGCGTGCCCACGCTCGGTCGCCAGCAGGGCCAGAATATTCTCGTTCGACAGTAAATTTTCAAACGTTTCGCGCGGCATGTAATGGGCCATGGGGGCAAACAGGTCCGGGCGGCTGGCGGCATCAGCCTGCTGCAATTGCAGCAGCAGGCGGTCCACTGCCGGGTAGTCAAAACGGTTGACCGGGCGGATTCTCATACACGACACCTCCTGCCTTTACCTGTATTATAAAGCGGCGGCGAGGTGCGGGGCTATAGCGTTTGTGCCGTGTAATATTAGGATTCTGCCAAGATGGAATGAACGCAGAAATGCGGCGTAGGATTCTTACGGGCGAGCAATGCTCGCCCCTACCGTTGGGCAATACATCATAATCAGCCGATACGGTATACTATAATAGAGTCAATATTTATTTAATGAACAATTGGAACGGTTGTTTTATAGGGCGTTTTATTTGCGGCAATGCATAATCCTGCGGGAGCATATGGAATGCTCCCCCTACGGCGTAGCAAAAGGCTCCCCTTGAGGGGTGGTCCTCGGGGCACGAACAATCAACCCAGCCACCCCTCAGTCAGCTTCGCTGACAGCTCCCCTCAAGGGGAGCCTTTTATTCCACGCTGCAAACAAAATCCCCCTCCCCCGGCGTGTACCAGGGAAAGGGGGGTGGGGTTATTGCTTATTCCTCAATGGTGATTTTGGAAATGATCGGCATCTTTACCGGCTTGTTCCAGGTTTCGGGGCCGTAAGTGGGCTGGGCGGCAATCGCGTCCAGCACTGCAAAGCCGCTTTCCATCTCGCCAAAGGCCGCATAACGGCCATCCAGCTTGGCAGCGTCCTTGTGTACCACAAAAAACTGGGTACCGGCGGTGTCGGGGTCATCGTCCCGCGCCATCGAGAGCGCACCGCGGATGTGCTTGAGCGGGTTGGGCACGCCGTTTTCGGCGAACTCGCCCTTGATGTGCCACTCGCTGTCGGTCATGATGTCATTGTCCGGCGAGCCGCCTTGAATGACATAGTCCTTGACGATGCGGCACCAGCACAGGCCATCGTAAAAGCCGCTGCGGGCGACCTTGACGAAGTTGGCCACGGTGATGGGGGCATGCTCCGGGTAGAGGGTAAATACCATCGCGCCGAAGCCCGCGGTCTCAATCGTGCAGCGCATCAGCCAACCTTCACATCCTTGAAGTACAGGCCGCCGGAGGCAGTCATGAAGTAGCCGCTGATGTTATCGTGCATCAGGTAGCTGTTGGACTTGTAGTACAGGGGCAGGCAGGCGTAATCGTTGGAGACGATAGCATCGGCCTGCAAGGTCAGCTCAGCAGCCTTGGCGGGGTCGCTCTCGCTCATGACCTGGTCAACCAGCGCGTCATACTCGGGGTTGGAGTAGAAGGCGTTGTTGGTGGAATCGTCGGTCTTGAACAGGGGCAGGAAGCTCATGGGGTTCAGGTAGTCAGCGCTCCAACCCATGGCGCAGACCTCGTAGTTGCCCTTTACAACGTCGTCGTAGAAGATGGACCACTCGGCAGAGGAAACTTCCACGTTGATGTTCAGGTTGTTCTTCAGCATTTCAGCCATAGCTTCAACGACCTTCTTGACGGTGTCGTTGTCGTAGTAGCTCAGGTGCAGGGTGGGGAAACCTTCGCCGTTGGGATAGCCAGCCTCGGCCAAGGCAGCCTGGGCAGCCTCAACGTCAGCGGTAGCAGACAGGCCGAAGGTCTCGCGGCCCTCGGTGATATCCTTGCCGTCGACCACGTAGCCGGGAGCCAGGAAGCTGTAAGCGGGGTCAGCATCGACCTGGACAACGTTGTCGATGATGGACTGGCGGTCGATGGCCAGGCACAGGGCCTTGCGGACCAGCGCGTTATCAAACGGGGCAGCAGAGCAGTTGATGTTGTAGTAAACAGTGCCGTAGCTGGGCACGACCTGCACACCGGCCTTGTCAGCCTTCAGGCGGGCATAGTCAGAGGACGGGATGGAGATGACGCCGTCGACTTCGCCGGACTCGTAAGCAGTCAGGGCGGTGGCCTGATCCAGCACATAGCGGAAGGTCAGCTTGTCCAGCGTGACGTTGTCAGCATCCCAGTAGTTCTCGTTCTTTTCGAGGATGACGTTCTCGTTCATGCTCATGCCGGTGACCTTGAAGGGGCCGTTGCCGACATAGGTGTCAGCGGAAGCAGCCCAGGCGTCGCCGTTGGCTTCGACGGTGGCTTCCTGGATGGGGTCGTAGACCCACATGCTCAGCACGTCGATGAAGTAGGAGGTGGGCTGGAGCAGAGTGATCTCGAGGGTGTTGTCGTCCACAGCCTTGACGCCGAGCTCATCCTCAGAGCCGCCGTCATAGAACTCCTGGGCGCCCTTGACGTAATCCGTGACCATGCTGACATACTGGGCAGCGGTGGAAGGAGTCAGGACATGCTTGATGGAGTAGACGAAGTCGTTGGCGGTCAGCGGGGTGCCGTCGCTCCACTTCAGGCCATCACGCAGGTGGAAGGTATAGGTCAGGCCGTCGTCGCTGATATCCCAGCTTTCAGCCTGGCCGGGCACGACGCTGCCGGTCTCGTCATAGGTGACAAGGCCCTCGAAGCAGTTCAGGATGACGTACTGCGCAAAGGAGTTGTTGGTAACGGTGGGGTCCAGACCGTCCGGGATGCTGTTGAGCACAAAGGTCATCTCCTGGGCGGCAGGCTCGGCAGAATCGGTGGTGCTGGCAGCTTCGCTGGAAGCGGCGGTGGTGCTGGACACATCGGCAATGTTCTGGGGTTCGCTGGAGCCGCACGCGCTCAGCAGCGAAACCGCCAGCACACCGGCCAATGCGGCGCTGATGGTTTGCTTTTTCATGGTGGTTCCCTCTCTCTCTAAAATTTTGCTGGGGTAAAATGTATGTTTAACGCCTGGCGGCGAGAAACCGTAGAAGTGTGTGTGGTGTGGGACGGCAATAATGTGTGGGGGCGGCAATGCCTCCCTTGTGTAAAGGGAGGTGGCAGCGCGTTAGCGCTGACGGAGGGATTGTGGCCTTGCGGAGGCAAGTCGATTCACTCGTAATGTCACAATCCCCCACCGCTTCGCGGAGCCCTTCGGGCCCGGGCTGCAAGCTACACTTTTGATGGGTTAGTAATCACAAACCAAAATGTAAAAGGGGTGTACCAGATGAAGCTTTCACAGGCACAGGCAGGCATCTGCGGCCGGGTCGCAGCAGTCACGGGCAGCCACCATCTGCTGTCCCGCCTGGTCAGCATCGGTATTGTGGCGGGCAGCCGCATTGAGGTGCTGCAAAACCAGCCCAAGCAGCCGGTGTTGTTCTACTGCCGGGATTCCGCCATTGCGTTGACCAAGCAGGACTGCGACGGAATCGAAATCGAATGACATAAGAGGTGAAACAGGAATGGAAAACGGCAACATGACGATCGCCCTGCTGGGCCAGCCGAACAGCGGTAAATCGTCACTTTTCAATGGGCTGACCGGCTCCCACCAGCACGTGGGCAACTGGCCCGGCAAAACGGTCGAGCATAAAGCGGGCAGTTTTACGGTCAACGGCACCACGTACAGCATCGTTGATCTGCCCGGCAGCTACAGCCTGTCGGCAGGCTCACAGGAGGAAGTCGTCACCACCGGGTACATCCGTTCGGGTCAGGCGGACCTTGTGGCAATTTTGGTGGACAGCTCGCAGCTTGAGCGATCGCTTTACATGCTGGCGGATTTCATCGGCACGCGCATCCCTGCCGTGCTGATTTTAAATCTGATGGATGTGGCCGAACAGAAAGGCATAAAAATCGACACAGCGAAGCTTTCCGCGCAGCTGGGCATTCCGGTCATCGGCTTTGTTGCGGCCGAGCGTAAGCGCTACCCCGCCTTAAAGGAGCAGCTCGCACAGGCGTTACAGCACCCACAGATCATGAATCAAGACGTGCTGATGCAGCATTACCGCGCCGACGCCGCGCTGGATTTTGCCGCCCGTGCCGCCAAACAGCCCGCCGACGGCATCTACACCCCGGAGAAGCAGGCCATCCTCGATTTGGAGCAAACCGACGATGGTTTGATGCTCTCTGGTAAGTATAAGTATCGCTTCATCGACGAATTGCTGACCGGTGCCGTACAGGAGCCAGCCAGTAAGCCCACGCTTTCCCGCTTTGACAAAGCCGCCCTGGGTGCGCGCAGCGGCAAGTGGGTGGCGCTGGCCATGATCTTGCTAGCACTGGGTGCCGCCATGATGGTAGCGGCCCCCATTATGGGCGGCGCATTCCTTATCCCGCCGCTGCTCAGCGGCCCGCTGGAACAGTTGATGACCAGCCTGCACGTCTGGAAGCCGCTTGCCGAAATGATCTACGTCGTTATCCCCAACGTGTTGGCGTTCACCCTTGCCATGGCCAGCTTTGTGGTGGGCGTGAACCTTGTGTTTAACTTCCTGGAGGATATCGGCTACATGGCCCGCATCTCGTTCGTGTTCAATAACGTGATGGAAAAATTCAACTTGCAGGGGAAAAGCATGTGCTCGTTTTTGATGAGCCTTGGCTGCAACATGGCCGGTGTGGCAGGCAGCCGCGTGATTGATAACGCCGGGCAGCGCTTTTTGACGATGTTGCTGGTGTGGAGCATCCCCTGCGGCACAACGCTTTCGCTGGCACCGATGCTGGGTGGTGTGTTCTTTGGCCCCATGGGCAGTGCGCTGGTGCTGGTGCTGATGATCGTGATGACGATTGGCTCGATGTACCTGGCCTCCCGCGTGTTTGCGGGCAAGCTGGTCGATCAGGCCGAAAGCCACGGTCTTGTGATGGAGCTGCCGCCCTATCATAAGCCCAAATGGGGGCACATCATCCGCAGCAGCCTGATGAAAGCGGTCGATATCTTCTGGCGCGCGTTCAAAATGATTTATTTGGTGTCTATTGTGTTCTATCTGCTCTCCTACCCTTGGGGCGGCAATGTCAGCCTGTTGGTGCGGGTAGGCCAGGTCATCTCGCCGGTGACGGAGTTCTTCGGTATGACGTGGCAGATGTTCATGGCCTACCTTTCCTCTATGCTGACGAAAGAATCCCTGCTGGGCGTCATCAATGCGCTGTACAGCAACACCGATATTGCAGCCGCTGCGTTTAACGCCAAGTCGGTTGGCATCAGCGACAGCATCGCCGCCTTACTGCCCCAGGTCATCACCAAGGCGCAGGCACTCGGGTTTATCATGGCCACTGTTTTTAATGTGCCCTGCACGATGACCGTCGCCGCCACCTACCGCGAGAACCACTCGATCAAATGGATTGCCCTGTCGGTGGGCTATTACGTGGCCTTTTCGCTGGCAATCAGCTGCATTTTTTACCATATTGGGCTGCTGATTTGGTAAGCTGCGCGCATTTATAAATATAGCGGCTCATCTTTTGCGATGGGTCGCTTTTTTATTGCCGCTTTGTAGGGGCATACGGCTACCGCAGGAATAAATAATAAACAGGAACCGCAGTTGCCTTGCGTAATTTTCTTTTGCTATTGAAATTCCTCTAAGTGGGGACTTTCTATGTTCTAATTTCTATATGTGTCCCATAAGGCATGCGTATTTTTCATTCTTCTCTAGGTCGCAGCAGGTCGCGGCTGACCCGTGCGGGAATCTCCCGCGCACTAAAAAACAGTCCACTGGACTGTTTTTTGCCGCCTGCGGGCGGCCGTGCTGTTCGATTCCTCGCACGGAAACACAAAAAAATTCCCCAGCCTAAGCTGGGGAGCATTTTTTGGTGACCCGTGCGGGAATCGAACCCACGTTAACGGCGTGAGAGGCCGCT
>ERZ827117.1573-NODE-1573-length-16426-cov-4.042575_pt1 | contig 16426 bp, 10 predicted proteins | sample MGYA00519920_ERZ827117 | MGnify/ENA primary metagenome ERZ827117 (study PRJEB31778, sample SAMEA3449260) | human gut metagenome | biome: human gut; feature: human-associated habitat; material: faeces | place: United Kingdom | collected 2010/2012 ...
TGCCGCCCACGGCCTCGCTTTTGCGGCGCAGCAGGCGGTACTGGCCGTCGGTCATGCGGGTAAAGCGCAGGTTGGCGGCCTCGACGACGCCGTCGAAATAGAACGCTTGTACGTACTGTTCAAAGGGCAGTTTGATCTTTCCGGCCAGGTTGCCGTTGATGGTTTTGGAAAGGTTGTCCCACATCGCGCGCTTCTCGCGGGCGGCGGCACTCTGGCGCATCGTCTTTTCCAGCCCATCCAGCGCAGCGCGGTTGGTGTGCAGGCGGTGTACGGCGGCATCGCGCGCGGCCATCGCGGCGGCGCGGTCAGCCCGCAGGCGGGACAGGGCCGCTTGCAGCTTGGGCAGCGTGTCAGGGTCCTCGCGTTTGGGCATCGTCTCCTGCATCTGCTGCACGCGGGCGGCAGCGGCGGCGTGGCCAGCCTTGGCGTTGGCGGCTTTGCGGGTGGCGGCAAAGGCCTGCTTGTCCAGCGCGGCCAGCTGATTGTTCAGGTTGTCCAGCTGGTCCGCAAGGGCGCGGGCTTTGTCGGCCTGCTGTTTGAATTTCTGGTGCTCGGTCTGCAATCCGGCCAGGCCGTCTGCCAGGCTTTTCTGCTGGGCCAGCAGTGCTTCGCGCAGTTCGTCGGGCGTCAGCTCGGCAGCGGGCTTGCCGTCGTACCGGGCACCCCGCCGGGCAAAAAAGGCGTCCGCCTCGCGCAGCAGGGTGGCGCGCAGCTCGGCCGCATGGGCGGCGGCGTCCCCGGCGGCGCGGCTGGCGTCGCCGGTCTTGCGGCGCTGGGCGGTCAGGGTCTTTTCGTGGTCCTCCAGCGCTTTTTCAGTCACGTGGTCCTGCGGCAGGGCGGCAGGCTGCGGGTGATGCACCGCGCCGCACACCGGGCAGGGCTGGCCGTCGACCAGATCCTGCGCCAGCAGGCCCGCGCGGTTGGCGTTCAGCTGGCGCTGCATCGCAATGTGCGCGGTCTCCAGTTCATCCAGTGCGGCCTGCGCTTCGGCGTAGGCATGCTGCTTTTTCTCGGCGTCGGCCTTGGCGGCGCTGGCCTTGTCCACATTCTGCAGCAGGGCAGCGCAGGTGGCGGTCAGGCCGTCGGCCAGCTCGATGCGGTGCTCGATCTTCAATTGCTCGGCGTCGCTCTGGCCCAGTTCGGCGCGGGTGGCCTCGGTGTCGGCGATCGTCTTTTTCAGTGCTTCGCTGCGGCTTTGCAGCCCGGCCAGCATGGCGTTGGTCTGGCGCTCTACCTCGGCGGCGCGCTTTTCTTCGGCGATCAGCCCGGCCAGCTTCTGGCGGCGGGCGGCGCGTTCCTCGGCAATTTTTACCCCGGCGTCGCCGCGGGCAATTTTTTCGTCCAGCTCGTCTACAACGTTCTGCTGCCGTTTTTCGTTGGCCTCGTCAAATTCCAGCAGGGTCTTGCCCAGCTCGGCGGCGGCACCGGCGGCGTAGGGGTCGCGGTCGGCTTGCAGCTTTTCCAGCTGGGCGGCGGTGTCCTCGTCGGCTCCGCCCGCCAGCAGACTGCCCACCTGCATCAGCAGGGTATCGTCCAGGCGGCGGCAGGTATCGTCGGCCTCGCGGGCGTGCTGTATCGCGGCCTGCCCTAAGCGCTGGTGGTCGGCGGTGTCAAAGATCTGGCGCAGGATCGCCGCACGGTCAGCGGACGGCGCATTCAGCAGCCGGGTAAAATCATTCTGCGCCAGCATTGAGACCTGCGCAAACTGTTTGGCGTCGATGCCCAGCAGCTTGGTGACGGCGGCGGTCACAGCCGAAGCCCCGCTGACGGGTTCCTCCGGCTCGCGGATGAGCTCGGCCTTGGCCGGGCTTTTTACAATGCCGCTGCCGCGCTTGGCGGCGCGCTGCTGGTCAGGCCAGCGGCGCACGGTGTAGGCGCGGCCCCGGTGGGTAAAGTTCAGCTCCACAAAAGTTTCGGCATCAGGCGCGGCAAAATCGCTGCGCAGCATCGTGGTTTTGCGGTTTTCGCCGGTCGTTTCGCCGTACAGGGCAAAGGTGATGGCGTCAAACAGGGCGGTCTTGCCCGCGCCGGTGTCGCCGCCGATCAGAAACAGCCCGCTGCCGCCGAAAACCGAAAGGTCAAGGTCGGTGCGCCCGGCGTAGGGACCAAAGGCGTTTAAAGTCAGGTGCAGGGGTTTCATTTGGACGCCTCCTCTCGCAAAGCCTTGACGGCGCGGGCTTCCTCCACGGTCAGCGGGCGGCCGTTCATTTGGGTGAAAAAGTCCTCAAACAGAGAGGCGAACGGCTTGCCGCGCACCGACTGCGCGGTGTCGGCGTGCTGGAGGTCGGCCCCCTGGGGGCGGTAGTCCAGCCGCATGGCATTGGGGTAGGCGGCGCGCAGCACAGCCATAGCGTCGGGCTGCGGGGTGGGGTCGGTCAGGGTAGCCCAGATGTAATCGCTGGTGTCGTCGGGATGCTCGACCAGCTTGGCCAGCGGGCCGACGATATGCCGCATGGCGCGGCGGGGGTGCAGCGGCAGCGTTTCGATGTCATCGACCCCGCGGCGGCCCAGGCGGACCAGCGTGGCGGATTTCTCCATGCCGCACTCGTCGAGGTGGTAGCACAGCGGCGCACCGGCGTAGCGCACGGTATCGCTGCCCACGCGCTGGGCGCGGTGGATGTGGCCAAGCGCCGTGTAGCTGAACTTGGCAAAGTGCGCAGCATCGACGGAATCTACGGTGCCGATGGTCAGCGGGGCGGTCTCGCTGCCGGAAAGCTGCGGCGGGCAAAGCCCGGCCACGACCATCTGATGCGCGACCAGCACGCGGCGCTCGGCACTCGGCGCGCAGGCGGAAAGTGCGGCGGCTACGGCGCTGTCGTAATCGGGCAGGTCGGCCTCGGGCATGTAGTGGCGCACGGTGGCAGTGCGCACGAAGGGCAGCAACGTAAACTCCACGGGGCCGAAGCGGTCGCTCAGCACGATCTGGCGCGGCGCGCCCCGGAACTGCCCGGCAATGTAGACGTTCTGGTTCGCCAGCAGCCCGGCGGCGTAGTCAAGCCGCTCGGCGCTGTCGTGGTTGCCGGACACCGCCAGCACGGCGATGCGCCGGGCGGACAGCTGGGTCAGAAACCAGTCCAGCAGTGTGCAGGCGGCAGCGGGGGGCACGGGGGCGTCGTAGATATCGCCCGCCAGCACCACGGCGTCCACCTTGTTGCTGTCACACAGCGCCAAAATCTGCTCGAGAATGTAGCGCTGATCTTCCAGAAGGTCGAACCCGTTGACCCGTTTGCCCAGGTGCAGATCGGCCAGATGCAGAAATTTCATGGGTGTGTCTCCAAAGATTGTTTTGCGAAAGGAACGGTTGCAGGGGCGGATAGGGAATCCACCCCTACGCTTAACCCTAAAGCGGCTCCCCTTGAGGGGAGCTCCGCCGCAGGCGGTGAGGGGTGGCTGGGATGCGGTCAATGCCACAAGGGCCACCCCTCAGTCCGCTAACGCGGCCAGCTCCCCTCGAGGGGAGCCTTTAAAGGGCGGTGCGGCAAATTTTACCGCCAAAGTTTCTCCCAGGTGGTAATGTCTAAGGTCGTGCCGGGCAGCACTTCCATCGGCACGGTCTCGGCCTTGCGGAAGCGGCATTTCTTGGCAAAGCCCTCGGCTTTCAGATCGCGGGCCCAGATGCGCAGATACAGGCGGCTGCGGCCATCGCCCTCGGCCAGCTTTTGGGCGTAGGCCACAATGCTGCGGCCAATGCCCTGCCCGCGGGCCTTTTCTTTAATAAACAGGCGGCTTAAGCACATCGCCCCGGCGGGGCCGAGGTCCAGCGCAAAATAGCCGACCGGCTCGGTGCCCAGATAAATCAGAAAATAGTTGATAACGCCGCTGTGGATCTCGTCGTCGGTCAAAATGTCGCTCTGGTACTTGTCGGCCAAAGCGGCGGCGACCTTGGGGGTCAGCTTGGTGTAGTGCTGCACAAAGATCTCCTGGGCCAGCTCGGCGACCAGTTCCACGTAGCGGGTCTTGGTGACTTGTTTAAAGGTAGGATTCATAAGCGCTCCTTATTTTTCTTCGATCGTGATGCTGGTGCGGGCGGGCATGCAGGCTGCCCAGTCACCGGCGTTTTGCAAAATGCCGAACCCCTCGCACAGATGGTCGGGGCAGGGGCTGTTCACAAAGGCGATGCCGCCGTTTTCTACATGCAGGTGGACGGTGTAGGTGCCGGTGTCGATGTCGTAATCGGCATCCTTGCGCAGGTCGATGCGCTGCTCTACCTGCGGGTCGCCATAGCGCACCACCGCGACGGCACCGCTGCCATGGTGGGTGGCGAACCATAAAATACCGGCCACAGCCAGAAGGATAAGCGTGAACCAAATTTCTTTTTTGTGGGTGCGGATGAATTGCATAAGGCTCCTTACAGGAATTGCGTTGTAGGGGCGCACATTGTGCGCCCGTGCAGTTGAACGGCAGCGCAAGGCTCTGCGGGCGAACACTGTTCGCCCCTACATATCATCAAACTCCAGCTCCAATTGCATGCCGTCGACCCCGGCTGCGGCTTCGGGGTAGTGGGCCTGTGCGGCGGCAAGGCCGGGGGCGGGGTCGGTGACGGCGGCGCTGTAATGGGTCAGCCACAGGCGGCGCACCATTGCTTCGTCGGCCAGTGCACCGACTTCCCGGCAGGTGGAGTGGCCGTATAATTTCGCTTTGGGCAGGTCGGCGTCGTCGGCGTAGGTCGAGTCCATGCACAGCAGGTCGGCCCCCAGGGCGGCGTGCACCAGGGCGGGGCAGGGGCGTGTATCGGTGGCGTACACCACCGTCAGGCCCCGGCGCGGCGGGCCAAGCACATCGTCCGGCGTAAAGCCGCCGATGCTCTGCCCGGCTTGCAGCCCCCGCCAGTATTCCAGCGGGATGTCCGCCGCCTTGGCCCGTGCGGCATCAAACCGCCCGGCGCGCGGCAGGTGCAGCTGGTAGCCGCAGCAGGGCACACGATGCTTGAGTGCAAACGGCGTCACGGTCAGCCCGGCAGCGGTAAAGGGGGCGGTGGCCGGTTTCCAGGCAACAGGGTAGGGCAGCGGCCCCGTCAGCAGGCTGATGGCGGCGGCAAGTCCCTCCTGCCCCGGCGGGCCGTAGATCGTCAGCGGTGCGGTGCGGTTCAGGCTGGCCAGCGTTTGCAGCAGCCCCGGCAGACCCAGGATATGGTCGCCATGGTAGTGGGTCAGCAGCACAGCCTCGATGCGGTAGGCGCTGACGCCGTACCTGCGCAGGCTGACCTGGGTACCCTCGCCGCAGTCCAGCAGCAGGGTGCGGCCCTGCACCGTTACGGCCATGGCCGCTAAGGCCCGGTCCGGCAGGGGCTGTGTACCACCTGTGCCCAGCAGGGTGATCTGCATCATGGTTTGCACCGCCTTTCTGGCGGGCGAGCAATGCTCGCCCCTACAAATGTTGCGCGCTGTTTTGCGGGCGGATATAGAATCCGCCCCTACGGGAAGCTCCCGTAGTATCCGCCAATTTCACACAATTTAACATCTTATTATAACACAAAAATGCGCGCTGCAAAGTACCCGGGCAAAATCTTGGCAAAACTTACTACATTTATAATAGGGGAAACGGGCACAATCGTAAAAAATGGCACCGACGGGGGATGATTTCTTGCGCAATTTGCCAATAACCGGCAGATTGACAAATGAAAACAGATATCCTATAATGTGACGTAGGAATTTGGTATAAACGATGGTGTTTGCAATGGCGGCAATCATCATCGGATTTTTTGTTCTCCTGACTGTCCGCAACACAAAAACAAATGCGTTTACACGATGCGGAACTTTAAAGAGATATACCGGCTTTCCACAAAAACTGTATTCCAGAATGAAACGGAGTGGCACTAAACCATGGCGAAGTATATCGTCAAGCGCGTAGCAATGGGCATTTTCAGTGTGTTTATTGTTGCGACCCTCACCTTTTTCATCATGAACCTGGTCCCCGGCGGCCCGTTCGTGGCGGAAAAGTCCATCAGTAAAGCAGCCCAGCAGGCCCTGGCCGAAAAGTACGGCCTTGATAAGCCCCTGGGTGTGCAGTACCTGAACTACATGAACAGCCTGATCCACGGCGACATGGGCCTGAGCCTGAAACAGCGCGGCCGTACTGTCAACCAGATCATCTTCTCCAAGCTGCCGGTCTCGGCCCGCACCGCCGGTCTGGCCGTGCTGGTCGCGCTCTGCGTCGGCATACCGCTTGGGTGTATATCCGCGTACAATCGAGGAAAATGGGCGGATAACCTGATCATCGTCTTTGCCACCTGCGGCATTGCGATCCCAAGCTTTATTTCCAGTGTCGTGCTGCTGTACACCTTCGGCATGAACCTGAAGATCCTGCCCACCGTCGGCCTGAATGAGCCCTCTGCCTACATCATGCCCGTGACCGCGCTGGCGATCTACCCCACCGCCTACATCACCCGCCTGATGCGTTCGAGCCTGCTCGACGTCATGGGCCAGGATTACATGCGCACCGCCCGCGCCAAGGGTGTGTCCAGCGTCAAGATCCTGTTCAAGCATGCTTTGCGCAACGCCATCCTGCCTGTTGTCACCTATGTCGGCCCCATGCTGGCTGCGCTGATGACCGGTTCCTTCGTTGTGGAAAAGATCTTCTCCATCCCTGGTCTCGGCCGCGATTTCGTGTCCGCCATCACCAACCGTGACTACACCATGATCATGGGCACCACCATTCTGCTGGCTGCCCTGGTCATCGTCGCCAATGTTATCGTTGATATCCTGTACAAGATCATCGACCCGCGCATCAAGCTGAAGTAAGGAGGAGCAGACAAAATGGAAAATCTGAAAAAGAATCCGTTGAGCCTGCAACTCAACGTCGAGGATTTCGCCCCCGCATCCAACGAGGAGAAAAAGAGCCTTGTCGTCATGCGCGAGAGCGTCAACTTCTGGAAAGACGGCCTGCGCCGCCTGCGCAAAAACAAGATCGCCATGTTCAGCCTGGTGGTCATTATCCTGATCGCCATCTTTGCCTACGTGCTGCCGTCCGTCTGGCCGTACAGCTACGAGCAGCAGATCAAGGGCAGCAACAACCTGGCCCCGTTTGAGTATTCTGCCGCCGAGCAAAAACTCATCGACTCCGGCGAAAAGGTATTCCCCCACATCCTGGGCACCGACCGTATGGGCCGTGACTTCGCGGTCCGCGTTATGATGGGCACCCGTGTGTCCCTGTCCGTCGGCCTGCTGGCTTCCGTGCTGGTGCTGATCATCGGTGCGACCTATGGCGCCATCTCCGCGTTTGCGGGCGGCTGGGTCGATAACATTATGATGCGTATTACCGATATCCTGTACACCATCCCCGATATCCTGCTCATCATCCTGCTGGCCATGGCCATCAAGGAACCGCTGGAAAACCTGGCTACGCAGCCCGGCTTTGGCTGGATGCAGAAGCTGGGCCCCAACATGGTGTCCATCTTCATCATCTTTGCTTTGCTGTACTGGGTCGGCATGGCGCGTATCGTGCGCTCTCAGGTGCTGACGCTGAAGGAGAGCGAGTATGTCACCGCTGCCCGCGCGCTGGGCGCTTCCGGCGGCCGCATCATCAAAAAGCACCTGCTGACCAACTGCATCGGCACCCTGATCGTCACCACCACCTTGCAGATCCCGTCCTCCATCTTTACCGAGAGCTACCTGAGCTTCCTCGGCCTGGGCGTTGCGGCCCCCATGCCGTCTTTGGGCTCTCTGGCTACCGACGCCGTCAAGGGCATGAACACCTATCCCGTGCTGCTGATCGCCCCCGCGCTGATGATCAGCCTGATGATCCTGGTGTTCAACCTGTTCGGCGACGGCCTGCGTGACGCCTTTGACCCGAAACTGAAGAGCTAAAGAGGGGAGCAAGAAGCAATCATGAGCGAAAAGATTCTTGAGATCAAGGACGAACGCCTGTCCTTCTTCACCCCCGCCGGTGAGGTCAAGGCGCTGAACGGCGTGTCCTTCAGTATGAACCAGGGCGACGTGCTCGGCATCGTCGGCGAGTCCGGCTCCGGCAAGTCCGTCACTGCGTATTCCATCATGGGCCTTACGGCCTATCCCGGCCGCCTGGTGGGCGGCACCGTGTGGTTCAACGGCCATCAGATCGACAAAATGACCGAGAAAGAGTTCCGCAAGATCCGCGGCAACGAAGTCTCCATCATCTTCCAGGACCCCATGACCAGCCTGAACCCCGTTTACACCATCGGCAACCAGATCGTCGAGGTCATCCTGCTGCACACCAAAAAGACCAAGCAGGAAGCCTGGGCGCGTGCCAAGGAGCTGCTGGAGCTGGTCGGCATCAACGAGCCGGACCGCCGCCTGAAGCAGTACCCGCACGAGCTGTCCGGCGGTATGCGCCAGCGCGTGATGATCGCCATCGCCCTGGCCTGCGAGCCGAAGCTGCTGATCGCTGACGAGCCGACCACCGCGCTGGACGTGACCATCCAGGCCCAGATCCTGGAGCTGATGAACGACCTGCGCCACAAGCTGGGCATGAGCATCATCATGATCACCCACGACCTGGGCGTTGTGGCCCAGATGTGCGAGAAGATCGCCGTCATGTACGCCGGTCATATCGTCGAGTACGGCACGACCGACGAAATTTTCTACAACCCGCAGCATGAGTACACCAAGGGCCTGATCAACTCCATCCCCAAGCTGAATGCCGAGGGGAAGGAGCGTCTGGTGCCCATCGAGGGCCAGCCCGTTGACCTGCTGAACCCGCCGGCCGGCTGCCCCTTTGCGCCCCGCTGCAAGAACTGCATGAAGGTCTGCCTGAACAAGATGCCGCCCAAGACCGAGCTGAGCGACACCCACTACACCTACTGCTGGCTGCGCCAGAAAGAAGAATTTGAGAAAGGGGGCAAAGCCGAATGAGCGAGAACCTGGTTGAAGTAAAGCACCTGCAACAGTATTTCCCGGCTGGCGGCATGGGCAAAAACAAGCGCTATGTCCAGGCTGTGGATGACGTAAGCTTTGCCATTCGCAAGGGCGAGACCCTCGGCCTGGTCGGCGAGTCCGGCTGCGGCAAAACGACCACCGGCCGTACCCTGCTGCGCCTGTACGAGCCTACCGACGGCACCATCATCTACGATGGCAAGGTGCTGTTTGATAAAAAAGAGAAGATCGCTGTCGACATGCTGCCCTACCGCCGCCGCATGCAGATCGTGTTCCAGGACCCGTACGCCAGCCTGGACCCGCGCATGACCATCGGTGATATCGTGGGCGAGGGCATCGACATCCATCACATGTGCTCCAACGCCAAGGAGCGCCACGATAAGATCATCTCCCTGCTTGAGCGCGTCGGCCTGAACAGCGAACACGCCAACCGTTACCCGCACGAGTTCTCGGGCGGCCAGCGTCAGCGTGTCGGCATCGCCCGCGCCCTGGCTGTTGACCCTGAGTTCATCGTCTGCGACGAGCCTGTCTCGGCTTTGGACGTTTCCATCCAGGCGCAGGTCGTCAATATGTTCGAGGACTTGCAGCAGGAGATGGGCCTGACCTATCTGTTTATCGCGCATGACCTGAGCGTTGTCAAGCACATTTCCAACCGCATCGGCGTTATGTATCTGGGCAAGCTGGTGGAGCTGGCCGACAGCTTTGAGCTGATCGCCCACAGCGTCCATCCGTACACCCGCAGCCTGATCTCGGCCATCCCCGTGGCGGACCCCAAGACCGCCCGCGAGAGCCATCGTATCGTGCTGCAGGGCGATGTGCCCAGCCCCCTGAACCCGCCGAGCGGATGCCGTTTCCGCACCCGCTGCCCCTACGCCGACGAGCGCTGCGCCGCCGAGGTCCCCGAGTTCAAGGAGGTCTCCAGCGGCCACTGGGCTGCCTGCCATCATTTGGATAAGGTTAAATAATGAAATAAGGTTCTGCCTTACGGGCGCTGCCACCTTGTGGCAGCGCCCTTTTTTGTGGGATTCCTTATACGGGAACGTATGGGGAACTGTAGGGGCGAACCGTGTTCGCCCGCGGAGTCTGGCGCTGCCACAAAACTCTCCGGGCGCACACTGTGCGCCCCCACACCCTTTTATAAAAAGTACCGTAGGGAGGGGGCTTGACCCCTCCTTGCGGTTTGGAGGTTACGTGAGGTTGCGCGGGCGGATATGGAATCCGCCCCTACGGAAACCAAGTATTTTACCGTCGCGTGAAATTGTCCGGGGCGTCGAGGACGCCGCCCCCTACGAACCCATTATAAAATAGCAGCAAAACAAAAGGCTCCCCTGGAGGGGAGCTCCCGCGCAAGCGGGTGAGGGGTGGCTCTGCGGCACGAATCTGCCATCCAGCCACCCCTCAGTCACCTTTGGTGACAGCTCCCGCCTCAAGGGGAGCCATTTCACGCTCTAATAGTATGACAACCCCGCCTTCAAATTGTAACAACCCTGTCCGCCGTCCACAAACAAAATACAAAATATACACTTCGTCCACGGCTGACGTACAGAATATACACGAATATTCACGTTTTTGGTATAATTTTGCATATTTCCGTTTCAAAAGAGTTACAAAAACCGCATACCTATTGCCAATGTAGGGTGGTGTGCGGTATAGTATATGTATTCTTTCCCCCGCGGACAGGTGTTCGCGGATGGAAATGGGTAAGTATATCTTATATGGAGGGAAATCACCAATGAAGATGAAGAACATCGCCGCCGTGGCTATGGCTGGCTGCATGGCTGCTTCCTTGGCTGCCTGCGGTTCTTCCGCAGCTTCCACCGACACCGCTGCTGCTTCCACCAGCACCGAGGCCACGACCGAGGAAGCCACCGAGGCTACCGGCACTTCCGCCGACGGCTTTACCGTCCAGCTCGGACCCAACCCCGAGACCCTGGACCCGGCCCTGAACAGCTCTATCGACGGCGCCAACACCATCATCACCACCTTCGAGCCCCTGCTGCTGATCGACGAGAACAACGAAGTTGTCCCCGGCCAGGCTGAACTGCCTGAAGTCAGCGAGGACGGCCTGACCTGGACCTTCACCATGAAGGACGGCCTGAAGTGGAGCGATGGCTCTGACCTGACCGCGAAGGACTTCGAGTACTCCTTCAAGCGCCTGGCCTGCCCCGATACCGCTGCCCCCTACGGTGAGACCGTTGTCGGCATGATCGACGGCTACGAGGATGCCATCGGCAACCCCGATGCAGACGGCAACACCACCACCGATCCCGACTGGGATGCCCTGAACGTCCACGCCAGCGAGGACGGCAAGACCCTGACCGTCCAGCTGTCTTACCCCTGCTCTTACTTTGACAAGCTCTGCGCCTTTGCCGCTATGAGCCCTGTCCAGGAGGCCACCATTGAAGCCAACGGCGATGCCTGGTGCACCGAGCCCGACACCTTCATCTGCAACGGCCCCTACTACATCTCTGATTGGGTGCCCTCCGAGCGCATCGTGCTGACCAAGAACCCCTACTACGTTGGTGGCTGGGATTCCAGCAAGATCGTTTCCGACACCATCACCCTGCTGCTGCTTGAGGATTCCAGCGCTTCCTACGCTGCCTACAACAGCGGCGAGGCACAGCTGGTCAAGGACGTCCCCACCGATGAGATCCCCAGCCTGACCAGAGCCGAGGACGGCGGCGACTTCTACCTCGACGAGATCATGGGCACCTACTACATCACCCTGAACGACCAGAAGGAGCCCTTCACCGACGTCCGCGTCCGCAAGGCGCTGAGCCTGGCCATCGACCGCGACTACGTTGCCAACACCATCATGCAGGGCATCTACACCCCCGCCACTGCGCTGGTAGGCCCCGGCATCGTGGACAACGAGGGCTACTTCATGGACAACGCCAACGGCGGCGAGCCCTACATCGGCAGCGACTACGAGGCCAACCTCGAGGAAGCCAAGCAGCTGATGGCTGAGGCCGGTTACCCGGACGGCGAGGGCTTCCCCACCATCACCTACAGCGCCAACGACGCCGGCTACCACATCCCCGTGGCCGAATACCTGCAGCAGGCCTGGGGTGAGCTGGGCATCACCATGAACATCGACAAGGTCGAGTGGTCCAGCTTTATCCCGATGCGCCGCGCCGGTGACTACGACATCAGCCGCAACGGTTGGAGCATGGACTACAACGATCCCTCCAACATGCTGGAGCTGTTCACCACCAACAACGGCAACAACGACGGCAAGTACGCCAACCCCGCGTTTGACCAGGTCATCGAGGATTCCCGCGTTGCCGACAAGGCTGCCCACTTTGAGAAGCTGCACGAGGCCGAGGACATCCTGATGAACGACGCCGCCTGCATCCCCGTTGCCTACTACAACGACTTCTGGCTGCAGAGCCCCTCTCTGAAGGGCACCTGGCACAGCCCCTACGGCTACTGGTACCTGCAGTACGGCTACATCGAGGAGTAATTTCCCCCGGCGGAAGCTGCTGATATATAGCTGAAAATAAGCACCCCCAGCGCGTAATGCGCTGGGGGTGTTTGTTGTTGTATGGGATGTTTGGTTATGTGTGTGCGCCCCCTACACGTAACCTTAAAAGGCTCCCCTTGAGGGGAGCTCCCGCGATAGCGGGTGAGGGGTGGCTGGGGTGTGATCCGTGCCCCGAGGGCCACCCCTCAGTCACCTTCGGTGACAGCTCCCCTCTAAGGGGAGCCCAGTTTGTCAAAAACCATTTTCCCCGTCGTAGAGACTGTAGGGGCGAACATCGTTCGCCCGGGGAATTGTGCGTCAGGGCCAGACTCCCCGGGCGGATATGGAATCCGCCCCTACGCGTACTCAAAAGGCTACCCCTGCGGGGAGCTGCTTTATTATACTCTTACGCCCCCAAGGTCGCTGCCATGACGGCCTTGATGGTGTGCATGCGGTTCTCGGCTTCCTGGAAAACGATGGACTGCGGGCCGTTGAAAACCTCGTCGGTCACTTCCATGGCGTCGCGGTCAAACTTCTCGCCCATCTCCTTGCCCACGGCGGTGTTGTGGTCGTGGTAGGCGGGCAGGCAGTGCATGAACACGGCGCGCGGCTTGGCCTTGGCCATCAGTGCGGCGTTGACCTGGTAGGGGGCCAGCGCGTCGATGCGCTCGGCCCAGACCTCGACCAGCTCGCCCATGCTGACCCAGACATCGGTGTAGATCACGTCAGCACCGGCAGCTGCGTCGGTAGACTCGGACAGCGTGATGGTCGCACCGCTGCGCTCGGCAAAGGTTTTGCACTTTTCCACCAGCGCGGGGTCGGGCCAGTAGGCCTTGGGCGCGCAGGCCACAAAGTCCAGCCCCATCTTGGCGCAACCGATCATCAGGCTGTTGCCCATGTTGTAGCGCGCATCGCCCATGTAGACGAATTTCAGGCCCTGCAATTTGCCAAAATGCTCACGCAGCGTCAAAAAATCGGCCAGGATCTGCGTGGGGTGATACTCGTTGGTCAGGCCGTTCCAGACAGGGACGCTCGCGTACTTGGCCAGCTCTTCCACGATGGCCTGGCCGTAGCCGCGGTACTCGATGCCCTCGAACATGCCGGAAAGCACCTGCGCGGTGTCGGCGATGGACTCCTTTTTGCCGATCTGGCTGCCCGTGGGGTCCAGGTAGGTGGTGCCCATGCCCAGATCGTGGGCGGCGACCTCAAAGCTGCAGCGGGTGCGGGTGGAGGTCTTTTCAAAAATCAGCGCCACGTTTTTGCCGCGCAGCGTGTCGTGCGGGATGCCGGCCTTCTTTTTGGCCTTCAGGTCAGCCGCCAGGTCCAGCAGGCCGCCGATCTCGGCCGGGGTGAAGTCCAGCAGCGTTAAAAAGTCGCGTCCGATCAGGTCCATGGTAAGGAGCCTCCTTTAAATATGCGTTTTATATGAATAATTATACATAGTATTATACCACTTTCCGCGGGATGTTGCAAGTGGTATAATAAAAGTAACCCCGGCGCAATTTTGCGGGTCGATGCAAGCATCGACCCCTACAGGCGTACAGCGGGAGGGTGTAGGGGCGGCCATTGGTCGCCCGCAGGGTCTTGCGTTACCGCGAAATGCCACGGGCATCTCCCAGCCACCCCTCAGTCAGCTTCGCTGACAGCTCCCCTCGAAGGGGAGCCTTTACCCCCCCCAAGGAAAGGAGGCACCCCATGTCCAAGATCTTCTTCCATGTCGATGTCAACTCGGCGTTTCTGTCCTGGTCGGCCATCAAGCATCTGCAGGACGGCGAGACCGTTGACCTGCGCACCATCCCGGCCGTGGTGGGCGGCGACGAAGCCCAGCGCCACGGCGTTGTGCTGGCCAAGAGCGGCCCGGCCAAAAAATACGGCATCAAAACCGGCGAAAGCCTGTTTGCCGCCCGCACCAAGTACCCGGCCATCAAGGTTGTACCGCCGGATTTTGATTTTTACGTCAAAAACAGCAAGGCGATGATCGCCATTTTGCAAGATTATACGCCCGATGTCGAGCAGTACAGCATCGACGAAGCGTTTCTGGACATGACCGGCACCGAGCAGCTTTTCGGCCCGCCGCTGCAGGTGGCGCACACCATCCGCCAGCGCATCTACCGCGAACTGGGGTTCACCGTCAACGTGGGCGTGGCCCCCAACCGCCTGCTGGCAAAAATGGCGTCCGACTTTGAAAAGCCCAACAAGGTACACACCCTCTTCCCCGAGGAGGTGCCCGCCAAGATGTGGCCGCTGCCGGTGGGGGATCTGTTCGGCGTGGGGCCCAGTGCGGCGCGGCGGCTGAAGGAGCGCGGCATCTACACGATCGGCGACCTGGCCGCCATGCCCCGGGCCGATGCCGCGCGGCTGTTTGGTGCGCGCGGCGACACGCTGTGGAACTACGCCAACGGCCGCGAGGCCGACCCGCTGACCAAACAGCATGCCAAGGACAACAGCTACGGCAACAGCGTGACAATGCCCAAAGATTTAGCCCGCCCCGAGCAGGCCGATGCCACGATGCTGGCGCTGTGTGATTCGGTCGGACGGCGGCTGCGGCGCGACGGCAAGACCGCCCGCGTGGTGACCGTGCAGTTGGTGGACAACCTGTTCCACCGCACCAGCCACCAGACGACGATGCACAACCCGACGAACTCGACCGACCGGCTGTACCAGGTGGCCCGCGAGCTGATGCGCCAGATGTGGCCCGCCCGCCCCGTGCGGCTGGTAGGCGTCAGCGCCGAAAAGACCGGCACCGACAATTTTGAGCAGATGGACCTTTTCACCGACAGCGCCCGCCTGGACAAGCAGGAAAAGCTCGACCGCACGGCGGACGAATTGCGCAAGAAATTTGGCAGCGTGGTCGTGACCCGCGCCAAGCTCCTGATGGACGACGCCGAGGAACCCCGGGCCTTGGGGGCAGCGAAAGATAAAGACGGAAATGGAAGCGGCTCCCCTTGAGGGGAGCTCCCGCGCAGCGGGTGAGGGGTGGCCGGGTGTTGCAGTATCGCAACTACCAGCCACCCTTCAGTCACCTTCGGTGACAGCTCCCCTCAAGGGGAGCCTTTTGGTTACACGTAGGGGCGAATTCCATATCCGCCCGGGGAGTTTGGCGGCAGCGCACAACTCCGCGGGCGAACAATGTTCGCCCCTACAGCCCCATATAAATGCCACACAATACGCAAAACAAACACCCCCAACGCATTGCGCGTTGGGGGTGTTTCAGCTATTTAACAGCCGGTTCAGTTCAGGGGTTTAGCCCTCAACATAACCGTACTGCAGGTACCAGTAGCCGTAGGGGCTGTGCCAGGTGCCCTTCAGAGAGGGGCTCTGCAGCCAGAAGTCGGTGTAGTAAGCAACGGGGATCGCAGCAGCATCCTCCATCAGGATGTCCTCGGCCTCGTGCAGCTTCTGGAAGTGGACAGTCTTGTCAGCAACCTTGGAAGCGTCGATAGCGGCATCGAACTCGGGGTTGCTGTACTTACCATCGTTGTTGCCGTTGGTGGAGTAGAACAGCTCGATCATGTTGGAAGGATCGTTGTAGTCCATGACCCAGCCGTTACGGCTGACATCATAGTCACCGGCGCGGCGCAGCGGCAGGAAGCTGGCCCACTCGACCTTGTCGATGTTCACAGTGATGCCCAGGTCGCCCCAAGCCTGCTGGATGTACTCAGCAACGGGGATGTGGTAACCGGCATCGTTGGCGCTGTAGGTGATGGCAGGGAAGCCCTCGCCATCGGGATAACCAGCCTCAGCCAGCAGGCTCTTGGCTTCCTCGAGGTTTGCCTCGTAGTCATCGCTGATGTAGCGCTCGCCGCCGTTGGCGTTGTCGTAGAACATGCCGCTCTCATCGACGATGCCGGGGCCAACGAAGTTGTAAGCCGGCTCGTAGGTGCCCTGCATGATGGTGTTGGCAACGTAGTCACGGTCGATGGCCAGGCTCAGAGCCTTACGGACCTTAGCATCCGTGAACGGCTCGCGCTGGTCGTTCAGGCTGATGTAGTAGGTGCTCAGGATGGTGTCGACATAGAAGTCGCCGCCGTCCTCAGCCTTGGTCAGGCTGGGGATCTCATCGGTGGGAACATCCTTGATCAGCTGGGCCTCACCGCTGTTGTAGGCGGCGTAG
>ERZ827117.1587-NODE-1587-length-16303-cov-4.788343_pt1 | contig 16303 bp, 10 predicted proteins | sample MGYA00519920_ERZ827117 | MGnify/ENA primary metagenome ERZ827117 (study PRJEB31778, sample SAMEA3449260) | human gut metagenome | biome: human gut; feature: human-associated habitat; material: faeces | place: United Kingdom | collected 2010/2012 ...
GGCACTTAGAATTATGCGGTATTGCCCTAATTAAAATAGTTCCTCCCTCCTACCTCCCAACTTTTTTCTCTTCGCCCCGATTTTGCCCTCTTTTTTTGCTCTTTTGCACAAGAGAAAGATTCTCATTCTATGGAAAAAGCCCTGCTGTCTTTCAGGCAGCAGGGCAATTTTTACAATGTTTTATTTCCTGATTTGTGCAGAATTACAGGTGGAAGTAACGCTGTGCGTTGTAGTAGCTGATGCCTTCCACGATCTTCTTCAGGGTCTTTTCATCGCTGGGGTACTGGCCATTCTCGACCCAGTTGCCGATGAGGTTGCACATCAGGCGGCGGAACAGCTCGTGGCGGGTGTAGCTCAGGAAGCTGCGGCTGTCGGTCAGCATGCCGATAAAGTTGCCCAGCAGCCCCAGGCGAGCCAGGGTCTTCATCTGCTGGTACATTCCGTCGTCGGTATCGCAGAACCACCAGGCAGAGCCCAGCTGGATCTTGCCGGGAACTTCGTCATCCTGGAATGCACCCAGGATGGTGCCCAGCATGTCAAAGTCGGCGGGGTTCAGGCTGTACAGGATCACCTTCGGGCATTCGCCGGTCTCGGTCAGCTTGCTCAGCAGGCTGCTGATGGCGGCGCTGCCATCGGTCACAGCGATCATATCAAAGCCAGTATCGGGGCCCAGCTTCTTGTACATCTTCTGGTTGACATTGCGCAGGCAGCTGTAATGGATCTGCATGGCAACGTTATACTTTTTGTACAGGCGGCCCAGGCTGATCAGCAGGTAGGTGGTGTATGCGTCGCCCTCTTCCTGGGTCAGCGGCTCACCGGCCATAGCCTTTTTGAAAGCTGCGGTTGCCTTTTCGGCGTTGGTCTCCACGTAAGGAACATAATCCAGCCCGTGGTCAGAAGCGCGGCAGCCCATCTCAACAAAGAACTGCAGGCGCTCTTCCAGAGCGTTGACCACACAGTTGGCGCAGGCGAACTTGCGGCCAACAACTTCTTCCAGCTTATGGATGTAATCTGCAAAACCGTCCTTGCGGATGTTCAGGGCCTTGTCCGGGCGGAAGGAAGGTGCAACAACAACCTTGATGGTGGGGTCTTCCTTGATCTTCTTGTGCCATTCCAGGCTGTCGATGGGGTCATCGGTGGTGCCAACCATGGCAACGTTGCTCTGCTCGATCAGGCCGCGCACGGTCATCTTGGGATCATGCTGCAGCTTATCGTTGCACAGGTTCCAGACTTCCTCAGCGGTATCGCCGTTCAGAACGCCGTTGTAGCCAAAGTACTTTTTCAGTTCCAGGTGGCACCAGGTGTACATCGGGTTGCCGATGGCCATTTCCAGTGCTTCTGCAAACTTCTGGAAGCGCTCGCGGTCCGGCTTGTCACCGGTGATGTACTCTTCGGGCACACCGTTGGAACGCATCACGCGCCACTTATAATGGTCGCCGAAGTAGTAGTCAGAGCCATCGGCCAGAACCTGATGGCCGCCCAGCCATACCTGAGCGATATTTTCAAAGCGGCGGTCCTCGTAGATCTCCTGCGGGGGAATGTGGCAGTGATAGTCTACGATAGGCAGCGTTTCTGCATAATCATGATACAGGTGCTGCGCGGTGGGGGTTTCCAGCAGGAAATCCTTGTCCATAAATGCTTTCATAATTGCAAGCTCCTTCGTTGTGTGCTGCGGGTCAACAGAACGAATCATGCTGCCCCCAAACAGCAGAATAAAACATAAGCTGATATTATTATACATACTTGCAGCGGTTTGAACAAGTTGCAAATCTTGCCCTTTTGATGTAAAAAGCACTAAAAATATTGCATCCCGCTTGTGCAAAACAGGGAAAGGGAAAAAAGTCAAAAAAGGAGCGCAAAATATATGCGTTTCTTCACGAAAGCATCTTGACGTTGCAAGCAAAAAAAAATACAATGAAGCTAAACAAGGCGCTTACGCAGCGCAGGGCGTTTTTGTCTGGCCCTGCACACCGCCGCCGTAATTGCACACATTGCAAAGGAGAATTTCCAATGGAAACTTTGAATTATCAGGTCCTTGAAAAATCCGGTTATGATGGCTACATTCTGAAAAATGCCCCCGAAAAGGTTTTGCAGTTTGGTGAGGGCAACTTCCTGCGTGCCTTTGTTGACTACTGGTTTGACCTTGCCAACGAAAAAGCTGACTGGAACGGCAAGTGCGTTCTGGTTCAGCCCATCGCCCCCGGCCTGGCCAAGATGATCAACGAGCAGGAGGGCCTGTACACCCTGTACCTGCGCGGCAGCGAAAACGGCCAGAAGGTCGATGACAAGCGCGTGATCTCCAGTGTATCCCGCTGCCTGAACCCGTATGAAAAAGCTGATTACGAAAAGATGATGGACGTTGCCGCCAGCGACGACCTGGAAATCATCGTTTCCAACACCACCGAGGCCGGTATCGTTTATGATCCCGCCTGCCAGCAGAACGACTGCCCGCCGTCCAGCTTCCCCGCAAAGCTGACCCAGGTGCTGTACCACCGCTACAAGGCCGGCAAGAAGGGCATCATCATGCTGGCCTGCGAGCTGATTGACAACAACGGCAAGGAGCTGCTGAAGTGCGTCAACCAGTACATTGACCAGTGGGGCCTGGAAGACGGCTTCAAGAAATATGTCAACGAGGACTGTACCTTCTGCGGCTCTCTGGTTGACCGCATTGTTCCGGGCCGCATCCGCGACCCGAAGGAAGTTGCCGAGCTTGAAGAGAAGCACGGTTACGCTGACCCCCTGCTGGACGTTGGCGAGGTTTTCGGCGTGTGGGTCATTGAGGGCGACACCAAGCTGAACGATATCCTGCCGTTCCGCAAGGCTGGTCTGGAAGACCACGTCTTTGTTACCCCCGATATGAGCCCGTATAAGAAGCGCAAGGTCCGCATCCTGAACGGCGCACACACCGGTTTTGTTCTGGGTGCTTACCTGGCAGGCTTCGACATTGTGCGTGACTGCATGCACGACGAAACCATCCTGGGCTACATGAACAAGATGCTGCTGCAGGAAGTTGTTCCCATTCTTCCGCTGGACCAGGACGACTGCAAGAAATTTGCTGCCGCTGTGGAAGACCGCTTCAACAACCCGTTCGTCAACCATGAGCTGATGAGCATCTCCCTGAACTCCACCTCCAAGTGGCGTGCCCGCAACATGCCGTCCTTCCTGGAATATATCGAGAAGAACGGCAAACTGCCCACCTGCCTGACCATGAGCTTTGCCGCTTACATCGCATTCTATTCCAACAACATCCAGGAACTGAACGATAAGGGCCTGGTCTGCAAGCGCGCCAAGGGCAACGAGTACACCATTTCCGATGACCGCTATGTGCTGGAATTCTACAATGCCCACAAGGATGACGACATTCCGACCCTGGTTCATGCTGTTATGACCAACGAGCAGATGTGGGGCCAGGATCTGACCAAGGTTGCCGGTTTTGAGGAAGCCACCGTCAAGAACCTGACCCTGATCCGTGAGCAGGGCGCAATGGCCGCTTATAAGAGCTGCCTATAATTTGAGTTAGGAGGTAGGAGTGAGGAGTTAGGAGTTAGGGAGCAGCGCAGAGCCTTTGGTTATCTGCAAAAAGCCCTGAAAGCAGGGCTAACAATTCCTACCTTCTACTTCCTAACTCCTACCTGTTTTTATCGTAGTAAGGAGATTCTGTATGCCTCTTGCAATCAAGATCAACCCCAAGGATAATGTTGTGGTTGCCCTGCATCCCATTGCCAAAGGCACCGCTGTGCCGGTGGACGGTGCATCTGTGACCGCTGTTGAAGATATCCCCCAGGGCCACAAGATGGCCATTGCCCCCATCCATGCGGGCGAAAACGTCATCAAGTACGGGTTCCCCATCGGCCATGCCACCGCTGATGCCGTGCCCGGCACCTGGATGCACACCCATAATGTAAAAACCAATCTGTCCGGCGAGATCGAGTACAGCTACCACCCCAATGTGCACCCGCTGGCCCCCGTTGTTCCCGAAACCTTTATGGGCTACCGCCGCAAGGATGGCCGTGCAGCCACCCGCAACGAGATTTGGATCATCCCCACCGTTGGCTGCGTGAACGACTGCGCCAAAGCCCTTGTGCGGGACAATCAGGATCTTGTGACCGACAGCATTGACGGGCTGTACACCTTCACCCATCCGTTCGGCTGCTCCCAGACCGGCCATGACCACGCCCAGACCCGCAAACTGCTGGCTGCGCTGGCCCGCCATCCCAACGCCGGTGCCGTGCTGGTGCTCTCCCTTGGCTGCGAGAACCTGACCCATGAGCAGTTCCTGACCGAATTGGGCGAATACGACCATGACCGCATCAAGTTCCTGACCTGCCAGGATGTGGACGATGAGCTGGTTGCGGGTCGTGAGATCCTGAAGGAACTGGCCGCTTATGCTGCCCAGTTCCAGCGCGAGCCGATTCCCTCCAGCGAGCTGGTGGTCGGCATGAAGTGCGGCGGTTCGGACGGTTTGTCCGGCATTACCGCCAACCCCACCATCGGCCGCTTCAGCGATATGCTGTGCGCCCGCGGCGGTTCCACCGTGCTGACCGAAGTGCCGGAAATGTTCGGTGCCGAGGGCTTTTTGATGGATCGCTGCCAGAACGAAAAAGTGTTTGAGAAGGCCGTGCATATGATCAACGGCTTCAAGGAATACTTCATCAGCCACAACGAAGTTGTGTACGACAACCCCAGCCCCGGCAACAAGCAGGGCGGCATCACCACGCTGGAGGATAAATCCTGCGGCTGTGTGCAGAAGGGCGGCAGCGCCCCCATCATGGACGTTATCGGCTATGGCGATGCTGTGACCACCAAGGGCCTGAACATGCTGTACGGCCCCGGCAACGACCTTGTTTCCGCCACCGCTCTGACCGCCGCCGGCGCCCACATGATCTTGTTCAGCACGGGCCGCGGCACTCCGTTCGGTGCCCCCGCTCCCACCCTGAAAATTGCTACCAACAGCCAGCTGGCTGCCAAAAAATCCACCTGGATCGATTTTAACGCCGGTGTTGTTGCTGACGGCGAAAAGACGCTGGATGAAGCCGGTGCTGACCTGTACCAGCTGGTGCTGGACGTTGCTTCCGGCAAGCAGACCTGCGCCGAGAAGAAGGGCTTCCGCGAAATTTCCATCTTCAAGGATGGCGTTGTGCTGTAATTTTTGCACTGATGCTCTGGCTCCCGCCGCATTTTTTACCCAAAAGGGTAGAGCCGGGAACATTTTGAGAGTATAATAGAATTAAGAGATGCCCGCCGGGAGCTGTGGCTGCTGGCGGTGCACAAAGTGGAACGGCTCCGGGCGTTCCGGGTGCTCTGGGATCAAGGCGCTGTGCGCTGCTCCAAGAATCCCGGTGCGGTCGGGCCGTTTTTGTAACTGAAGAAAGGGGACTGTAACAATGTCCAAGCTGACTGCCGGTACTTACGAAAAGTACAATGCCAAATATTCCACCCTTACCCTGACCGATGGGGCGTACGCCCTGACCGTTACACCGGAAAAGGGCGGCATGGCAACCTCCTTCACCAAAAGCGGTGAGGAATACCTCTGGCTGCGCGATAAGAACTATGAATCCTCGGACCGCCCCCGCTGCGGCGTACCCATCCTGTTCCCCAGCTGTGGCAAGCCGGACGGCGGTGTGCACCACTTTAACGGCTCCGATTATCCCATTGAGGTCCACGGCTTTGCCGATTTGCTGCCCTGGCAGGTCAAGACCGCTGCGGATGATGAGATCGTGCTGACCCTGACCCCCAACGGCCTGACCAAGTTTGTTTACCCCTTTGATTTTCTGCTGGAAATGCGCTATACCCTGTCCGGTGCCAAGGCCGGGTTGGAACTGACCGTGCACAACACCAGCGACAAAGCCCTGCCGTTCAGCATCGGCTTCCACCCGTATTTCGCAGCTTCCAAGCTGGAGAACGTCCACTTTGACATCAACGCCGCCACCTGCTCCGAGAACGCCAAGGGCGAGCAGCCCGCCGCACCGGAAACCATCACCTTGACCCGCAAGGAAGGCTCCGCGGATTCCATCCGCCTGATGACCGGCGTAAAGAGCCCGATGCGCCTGACCGATTCCGGCAGCGGCCACACGGTGGAAGTTGCCTTTGATGAAAGCGTGTTCACCAACGGCGTGCTGTGGCAGCAGGATGCCGAGACGTTCGTCTGCATGGAGCCCTGGAACGGCTGGGCCAACAGCGTGAACGAAGCCGGCCGCCACATTGAGCTGGCCCCCGGCGCAAGCAAGACCTTTGCCTGGAGCATTACCATCGGCTGAGCTTAACCGCCTGCCCTGCATCTGCTGAACATTTTTAACCAACTGCCCTCTGCTGTGTGGAAAACTGCAGGGGGCAGTTTGCTTTGCCCGGCTGCCAAAATTTCCTGTCCAAAATTACACAATCTGCCTGCTTTACCGGATTGTATTTTGTTTGACAAAATGTTACCATATTCTTATAAATATAAAAGTTTTAACTCCAACATTCCGCTGCCCACCGGGCAGCTGCGATCATAGAGGAAACCGCCGATGGAACAAAACAAACAGCCGTCGGGGCAGCCCCGCAAGCCGGAACAACAGCCCCGCCAAACCTACCGCAAACAGTCCCAGCCCAAGTCCCCGCAGGGCCGCCGCCCACAGCCCAAAAAGAAGCAGCAGCCCAACCTGCGTCTTGCACTGGCCGCGTGCGTGCTGGTTGCCGTTGTGGCGCTGGTAGTGATCGGGCTGGTCGCCTGCAACAGCGGGCAGAAAGCCCCCCTGACCATTGACCCCGGCACCAGTGCCGGAGCGTGGGCCAAGAACGATGCCGGGTACTACTTTAACAGTGACGGAGAGCCGATTCTGGCCGCCACCAAAAAAGGCATTGACGTGAGCAAGTATCAGGGTGAAGTGGACTGGGAGAAAGCCCAGGCTGCCGGGATCGATTTTGCCATGATCCGCTGCGGCTTTGGCAGCGAGTGGAACGGCACCGGCGATTACGCCCAGGACGATGAACAGTGGCGCCGCAACGCGGACGAATGCACCCGCCTTGGCATCCCCTTTGGCACCTATCTGTACTCTTACGCCACCACCGAGGAACAGGCCAAATCGGAAGCCGAACACGTTGCCCGCCTGCTGGGCCTTGTGGCACCCCCGCACGAGGGGCTGGACGATTACACCGCCACCCCCTACCAGCTCAGTTACCCGGTCTATTATGACCTGGAGGATAAATCCATCACCGGCCTGTACCCGGACGAGATGGCCCACCTGACCGAAGTATTTTTCGACCGCCTGAAAGAACTGGGCTACAAGGGCGAGGAAGGCATTTACGCCTCCATCAACTGGACCCGCGGCCGCCTGACGGACCCCGCGTTTGACCGCTGGCGCGATAATTTCTGGATCGCGCGGTTCAATTCCGCGTTGGGCTACACCGGGCCGTATTCCATCTGGCAGGCCACCTATACGGAGCCGGGCGAAAAGTACGGCGTGCAGAGTGACACGGTGGATGTTGACTTTGTGATGGAAGAGCTGACCTTTACCGGCATCAAAGCAACCAGCAAGGACATCCTGCCCTCGCTGACCAACGACACCTACAAAAACGAGCTGTGGCTGCCCAAGGCGAAAGCCACCGCCACCCTGCTGACCGATGAGCCTAGCGAAAGCGAGGGCGGGCAGAAAATCTTCTGGTCCAGCGATAATGAAGACGTTGCCACCGTGAATAAGCACGGCGAGGTAAAAGCCAAGGCGGACGGCACCTGCACCATCACCGCCACCCTGGCGGATGGCCGCATGAGCGCCGATGTGACGGTGCGGGTGGGGGCATTCACCATTCCCGTTTACGTTACCGGCAATCTGCAGGGCTTGACCGAGGGCGAAGAGGTCGGCCTTGCGGACATTGCTGCCCTGAAAGCGGGCAGCGAGGACTCCATTCTGGTGGATGCAGGCGGCAGTTTGCAGGGCACCGCCCGCGCCAGCCTGACCGGCGGCATGGATATGACCAGCGCCTTTGCCGCAGCCGGGTATGATTTGCAGGCCTTTGATGCTTCCGATATGGCGTATGGCACTGACCGCCTTCTCAGCGATGTAATGACCGCCACTGGGCCTTCGATTGCTTCCAACCTGTACACGACAGAAAACGAAGCGTTGCTGGCCCGTTCCACCAGCTGGAGCCGCAACCGCATTTCCAACGGCATGAACACCATTGTGGAGGAAGCAGGCAAAAAGATCGGCTTCTTCTCGCTGGCCTCGATCGGCAATTCCGCCCAGACGAAAGACCTGACCGCTGCGGACCTGGCGCTGGCGGCTTCCGAACAGGTTGCTGCTTTGCAGGCCCAGGGGGCTGACGCCATCCTTTGTATTGCCGGGCCGGATACCGACATCAGCGGCATTTATGCCGACCTGGCAGACCTTGGCGTGACCGCCGTTTTGGATGCCGGCGCCACAGCCAACAGCACCGCAAAGGCAAACGGCATTGCCGTTGTTGCCGCCGGGTCCGGCTGGGACAGCGTGGGCTGCCTGAACCTGACCTTTGCGGCGGACGGCAGCATGACAGCCGAACCCGCCAGCGTGAGCGCCGCCGACCTGAAATCTGCCCGCGGCAGCTACACCACTGCCCAGCAGACTGCCTATGATTCCGCTTTTACCAGCCTGCAGAGCCTGGCAGACGGCGACGAGGATGTGCGCAGCCAGACGCTGTTCACCTTTGAAGCCAACGAAAGTGCGGATAAAACCATCAGCTTTGCCAACTATGCCGCCGCACTTTACCTGGCCTATGCCGACGGTGACCGCGCCAACTGCCCGCAGGATGCCGCCGACCTGACCGTAACCGCGCTGGCAGGCGGCATTACCGAGCTTGACTTTGGCGATGTTACCCGCGGGGCGCTGTGTGATGCCGTTCCCGCCGGGCAGCGGCTGGTGCTGGCGCGGACGACCTCCGCCGCCATCGGTGCCCTGATCGACACCGGTACCGTGACTCGCACCTATGAGGAAAGCCTGACTGCCTTTGAGCCGACGGACGGCGACGCCCTTGTGGTGACCGATACCGCCACGCTGGAAGCTCTGGAGCAGGCAGGCGGCAGTTATACGATTCTGCGTGATTATGGGGATGTCTTTTGGGATATCCGCATGAATATCAATGATGTAACCAATAACTTTGCAAACCCGTTTACGTTGCCCGAAGCACCGCAGCGCGGTGCCGGGAGAAAGTGAGGCTGTTATGAAGCTGACCTTTTTGGGCGCTGCCCGTGAAGTGACCGGCAGCTGCACCCTGATTGAAGCAGGCGGCCACCGCTTTTTGGTGGACTGCGGCATGGAGCAGGGCAAAGACGTTTACCCCAATGCGGACCTGCCCTGCGCCCCCGGTGAGATTGAAGCCATCCTTTTGACCCACGCCCACATTGACCATTCGGGACGCATCCCCTATCTGTACAAGAACGGATTCCGCGGCCCCATTTACAGCACAGATGCCACCATGGACCTGTGCGAAATCATGCTGGAAGATTCCGCCCACATTCAGGAGCAGGAAGCCGAGTGGAAAAACCGCAAAGCCCAGCGCAGCGGCAATGAGCTGGTAGAGCCGGACTACACAGTAGAAGACGCCATGGCCGTGATGAAGCAGTTTGTACCGCAAAGCTACGGCAAGCCGCTGGAAGTGTTCCCCGGCATTACGGCCACCTTTACCGATGTAGGCCACCTGCTGGGCAGCGCTTCCATCACCTTGCAGGTAACGGAGAACGGCGAAAGCCAGACCATTGTGTTCTCCGGCGATATCGGCAACCTGGACCAGCCGCTGATCCGTAACCCGCAGTACCTGACCAAAGCGGATTTTGTGGTGATGGAATCCACCTATGGTGACCGCACCCACGGCCCCAAGCCGGACTATGTGGCCGAGCTGACTCAGATTTTGCAGGAAACGTTCGACCGCGGCGGCAATGTGGTCATTCCCAGTTTCGCCGTGGGTCGCACGCAGGAAATGCTCTATTTTATCCGCCAGATCAAAGAGGAGCACCGCATCCACGGGCACGATAACTTCCCCGTGTTTGTGGACAGCCCGCTGGCCAGCAAATCCACCACCATTTTCCGGGAAAACTTCAGTGAATGTTATGATGCCGAAGCCCTAGCCCTGGTGACGAAGGGCGAAAACCCGCTGGCGTTCCCCGGTTTGCAGATCAGTGAAACCAAAGAGGATTCTGTTGCCATCAACCTGGACTCCACCCCCAAGGTCATCATCTCCGCTTCCGGCATGTGTGATGCCGGGCGCATCCGCCACCACCTCAAGCACAACCTGTGGCGCGGGGAATGCACCATCCTGTTTGTGGGGTTCCAGTCCCCCGGTACGCTGGGGCGCGCACTGATCGAGGGTGCCGATGAAGTACGGCTGTTTGGCGAAACGGTGCAGGTCAATGCGCAGATCCGCCAGATGAGCGGTTTGTCCGGCCATGCGGACCGGGACGGCCTGTTGACCTGGATCCGCCACTTTGATCCCAAACCCAAACATGTGTTTGTGAACCACGGCGAGGACTTGGTTGCCGATCACTTTGCCCGCACCCTGACGGCGGAGGGCATCCCGGCAGAAGCGCCGTACAACGGTGCCGTGTATGAGCTGACCGGCGGGGCCGTTGCCCTACTGCGGCAGGGCACCATGGTGCCGATGGCCAAGGCCAGCCAGCCTGCCGACAAGCCGCGCACCAGCCCAGCGTTTGAACGCCTGCTGAACATGGGCAAGCGGCTGCTGGTTGTGATCGAGCACAACCGCGGCGGTGCCAACAAGGATCTTGCCCGCTTTGCCAGCCAGATCGCCAGCTTGTGCGATAAGTGGGACAGGTAGGCAGGTAGGAGTTAGGAGTTTGGCTCATAGAACTCGCTGGTTTCCTTTCTTTGTTCCTGCTTTTTCAACTTTTTAGACGATATTGATTCTATACGTTAGGAACTTATTATTTTGAAGCAAAAATTTCGATCCTTGCCTGCGGCGGTGCAGGTGGCTGTAACGGCGGTGGTGGTTGTGGTGCTGGCGGTTGTTTTGACCGTTTGGCGGCACAACGGCAGCACCTATCTGACCGGCTTTTGGGACAATGGCTCCCAGACTCTCGTGTTCGGCCGCATGCTGCAGATGCAGCAGAACCAGACCAGCCCCGGCGGCTTTATGGGGGTATATACCCAGGACTGGAGCGATGAACAAAACCGCTACTGGTACCAGGACAACACCCCCGTTTCCCCGCAGGATTTTCAGGCTTACACCCACCAGACCGGGCTGCAGGGCTGGGCGTTCGGCGTGCTGAACAAAGTGCTCTCTGTTTTTGAGGACCGCGGCCAAGCGCGGGAAATCATACTGTACAACATCAACAGTATGTTGTTCTATGCGGCTACTCTGCTGGTCTGCCTGGCCGTATGGCGGGCGTGGGGGCCGCTTTCCGCGCTGGCGTGGCTGTGCGCCGTGGTGTTTGCCCCCTGGCCGCAGCGCGGCATGAAAGACCTGTACTGGTGCCTGTGGACCTGGTTGCTGCCCGCTTTGGCGGGGCTGCTGCTCTGTGCCGTTACCCGGCGGCGCGGCAAAACGCCCTGGTGGTGTTACCTGCTGGTGTTCGCCGCCTGCATGGTGCGCTGCATGTGCGGGTTTGAGTTTATTTCCACCTTTTTGATCCTGTGCGAAGCCCCGCTTGTCTACTGTTGGGCCGGCGGGGACCGCCGCGCCTGGCTGCGCCGCATGATATGCACCGGCTTTGCCGCTGTGGGCGGCGTGGCAGCGGCGCTGGGGGCCTGGTTTATTCAGGGGGTCATCTATTTTGGCAGTGCCGCAGGCAGCTGGCAGAACCTGACCGGGGCTGTTACCAGCCGTGTCAGCCTGACGGATGATATGGTGAGCGATGTCAGCGTTGCACAGGTTCTGACCCGCTATTTTGTGGAGGTGGATGAACCCCTGCTGCAATTCGGCCCCTTGACCATCACCTTAAAGCCGCTGATCGCCGTTACCCTGCTGGGCTTTGCCCTGTGCCTTGCGGTGCTGGCCCTGCGCAAAAAGCTGCTGGCCGTGTTGGCCGGGCCTGCGCTGGTGTGGGTGCTCAGCTTGGCGGCACCGGTATCCTGGATGGTGCTTTCCAAAGCACACGCCTATGTGCATGTCCATCTGGTGCCCATGCTGTGGCATTTTGCACTGGTGCCGGTCAGCTGTGCGCTGCTGGTGTGGCTGGTTAAAACCGCCATCACTGCGGTAAAAGAATAATTGGAATCCCGCCGCCGGGCTTGCGCACCGGCGGCGTTTGTATTACAATCAAAGGCAGCAATGCGTTTTTGATTGAGTAGCAAAGGGGGAATCTGCCATGTGGCATCCCATCAAACATTATAAAACCATCCATCACCACAAAATGCTGGTCATGCAGGGGTGTTTCCGCTGCGGGCTGTACTGGCAGGGGTTGACCCATGATTTGAGCAAACTGTCCCCCGTGGAATTCTGGGCCGGTGCCAAATATTGGCAGGGCACCTGCAGCCCCAACAACGCCCAGCGCAAGGCGGAAGGCTACTCTGCCGCATGGCTGCACCACAAGGGGCGCAACAAGCACCACCTGGAATACTGGATTGACTATGCCCCCAACGGCGACCACGCCATGGCCGGGATGCGCATGCCCAACCGCTATGTGGCGGAAATGGTGTGTGACCGCATTGCCGCCAGCAAGAATTACAAGGGCACCAGCTACACAGACGCCGCCGCGTGGGAGTATTACGAACACAGCCGTGACCACTACATCCTGCACCCCGAAACCCGCAAACAGCTGGAAACCTGCCTGTTGATTTTGCGGGATGAAGGCGAGGACGAATGTTTCCGGTATATCCGCACGCAGTTGCTGGGGAAGAAAAAATAAAAAAGGGGTACCGCCACCAACCCCGTAGGGGCGCACATTGTGCGCCCGCTTGCCATTTTTACGAGCCGTTCTGCCTGTGGGGTTTAGGCCCTGCGCGGGGAGTTATCCTCAGGGGAAGTCAAATTTCTCATAAATTTGTTACACCATCCACCTCAAGGTTTCGGAACGATCAAGACCGTTCCCTACAGAGCAGTTTATAATTAGATACAAATATTTAAAATGCTCTGTAGGGCGGGTGCTCTTTCCCACAGCCATCTGCATTATTTTATTGATTTATTTGAGAGGGGAAAAATAATGGGAACTGAGAAAGTAAAAGAATACCTGGCCAATTTTGGCCTCGCAGACCGTGTGATGGAATTTAAGGAATCCAGCGCCACCGTAGCCGAAGCCGCCGCGGATCTTGGCTGCGAGCCCGCACGCATTGGCAAAACAATGGCCTTTGATGTGGCCGGGAAGCCCATGCTGGTGGTGATTGCCGGGGACGGCAAGGTGGATAACGCCAAATACAAAGCAAAATTCCACTGTAAAGCCTGCATGATCAAGCCGGATGAACTGGTTGTCAAAGTCGGTCATCCCATGGGCGGGGTATGCCCTTTTGCCGTCTGCCCCGGCGTGCCGGTCTACCTGGACGAAAGCCTGCGCCGGTTTGATATCGTATACCCCGCCGCAGGCACTGCCGCTTCCGCGGTGCGCCTGGCGGTGCCGGAGCTGGAACATGCCGCCGAAAACTTTTCCGGTTGGGTGGATATTGCCAAGGGCTGGCAGGAGTAAATCCGCCGCCAGTTAAAAACCCGATCTTTGCCCATTTTACTCTTTATAAGATACATACAAATATAAAAGCAGCCACCCCCGCAGCATGGCATGACACTGCGGGGGTGGCTGTTATTTATGGAAGGTAGTAACTGTCAGGTTCGTGTTTGAGTGACTGAATGGTCTTGCGCGTAGCGCAAGATGGCGGGGCTTTGCCCCGGCAAATTCGTATCAGTCAGAAGCCTTTTCGCTGTTCTTTTCGCTCTTGGCATAGCTCTTGAAAGAGTTGACCACGATGGTGATGCCCAGAACGATCAGCAGGATAGCGATGATCAACTGCAGGCCGTTTGCGATGAACACAGCACCCCAAGTGGTTTCGCCAGCGGGGATGGTGGTGGAAGCTGCGGTCTGAATTGCCTTGACCATAGCAATCAGGCGCTGAACCAAAGCAGTGAAGGTGACGCACAGCATGATGATCAGCGGCGGGAACAGCATCTTGTTGTTGCGGCCGGTAACTTTCAGGAAAACACACAGGGTAACCAGAACCAGAGCGCTGAGCAGCTGGTTGGCGGAACCGAACAGAGGCCAGATGTTGGCATAGCCGACCTGAGTCAGCAGGAAGCCGAATGCCAGGGTAATGATGGTGGAGAAATAGGTGTTGCAGAACAGCTTACGCCAGCCTTCTGCATGCTCCATATCGTCCACGCTGAACAGTTCCTGGAAGCTCATACGGCCGATACGGGCAACAGCATCCAGGCTGGTCAGGGCCAGAGCGGAAACGCACATGGTCATAAAGACGGTAGCAACATAAACGGGCACGCCGAACATCTCAAAGAAACCGGCAACGCCGCGGCTGAAGATCTGGAACGGGGTACCAGCAGCGGGGGTACCGTCGGCAGCAGCGGCTGCACCGGCAACGCACAGGGCCAGAACAGCCAGCAGGCTTTCCAGCACCATAGCGCCGTAGCCAACCTTCAGCATATCCTTTTCGCTTTCAACCGTCTTGGAAGAAGTACCGGAGGAAACCAGACTGTGGAAGCCGGAAACAGCACCGCAAGCCACGGTAACGAACAGGATGGGGAACATGGTGCCCAGCTTTTCGTTATTGAAACCGGTAAAGACGGGCAGGTTCATGGTGGGATGTGCAACCAACAGGCCAACAACAGCACCGGCAATCATGCAGATGAACATGAAGGTGGTCATGTAGTCGCGGGGCTGCTTCAGCAGCCACATAGGCAGAACTGCAGCAAAGAAAATGTAAATAAAGGTGATGTAGCTCCAGGTAGCCTTGTCAAAAATCAAGGGGAATTTCATGCCGACCGCAAAGGACAGCACGATGAACACGATGCCCAGAACAGCCTCTTTCCAGCCGGAGAAGTTGAACTTCTTCTGGATCAGGCCAAACACAACAGCGAACAGCATGAACATGATGGAAACCATGCCGGCTGCGCCGTTGGTGGTAGCTGCATCAGCCAGGCTGGTAACGCCGTCAACCGTGGTGTAAGCATTAAAAGTACCGGCAACCATATCGGCAAAAGCTGCAATAACGATGCCGCAGAACAGCCAGCAGAACAGCAGGAACAGCTTGCGGCCCAGCTTACCGATGTACTTTTCGATCAGCATGCCCATGGACTTGCCGTCGTTCTTAACGGAAGCATACAAAGCGCCGAAGTCGGTAATAGCGCCAAAGAAAACGCCGCCGATGAGCACCCACAGCAGAACCGGCAGCCAGCCGAAGGCTGCAGCCTGGATTGCACCGGTAACAGGGCCTGCACCGGCAATGGAAGAAAACTGATGGCTGAAAACGGTCCAGCCGTTGGTGGGAACGTAATCCTTACCGTCGTTATACTTAACAGCGGGGGTCTGTGCGTTCGGGTTAACGCCCCAGGTTTTTGCCACCCAGCGCCCATAAAACGCATAAGCACAGACAAGAACCACAGCAGCGATCAACACGATGACGAGTGTGTTCATGATAATCCTTCTCTCCGTTAATAATAAAAATTTTCCACTCCATCCAGCCAAATGCGGTAAACAAAAAGCCTTCGTCTTTTTTGCCGGTCCGTTTGGACCAACGCAAAGACGAAGGCATACACTGCAATCATGCGCTGCACCATTGCAACTTTTACTTCCGCGTTACCACTTTGCTTTGCCGGCTCAATGCCGACCGCTCACCCGCAGCCCCACACCGCACTGTGCCGGACTGCGCACCCCATTAACGGAGGGTTCCCGGCTTGAACTACACGGCGGGCGGTTCTGCCCGCTTTCCCCCAAGCTGCTCGCAGGTGAGGGCCAGACCGCGCCTTGCTGCCGTCTTGCACAACCGACGGCTTTCTGTAAACGGTGATACGGATAGGTCATTTCCTGTTCATTGCATTTGGCTGATGAATTGCTATTACAATAAACCTTTTGGCACACATTTGTCAACACTGTACAAAGCGCTTAACTCATTTTTGGTGATGCGGATAAATTTCACGCAGTTTCGACCGGCCATTCTTGGACAAATTGTAAACAAAATTTGAACAAATTCGCAAGGTTTGACGCAATCAGCAAGGCTTCTCCGCGGCGGGATGAGGGCATCCCGCCCTACAGATCATTTGTATGTTTGCACCGCAATATAAAATAAGCTGTAGGGAACGGTCTTGACCGTTCCGGGGCTTCGCTGTATATGCCATAATGAGATATACAACAAGGCCCCGACAAGTTCGCGTTTGCGAAACGAAGTGAAGCAATGAAAGCCCCAGTGGG